>Ga0326728_10000412_pt1 | contig 167893 bp, 132 predicted proteins | sample MB3enrmetagenome_FD_207602 | JGI IMG/M metagenome (GOLD analysis project Ga0326728, IMG submission 207602) | Lab enriched peat soil microbial communities from McLean, Ithaca, NY, United States - MB31MN | ecosystem: Environmental > Terrestrial > Soil > Wetlands > Peat | place: USA: New York... | reverse complement strand
CAGGATTCTGCGTCAGAAGCTCGACGCGGCAGGTGGCGACACCACGCGGGCGCTGCTCGCATGGAACGGCGGAGGGAATCCGGATTACGCGGAGGAAGTGCTGGCGCGAGTGGCGCGTTACCGGTAGCGGCGCTAGTGTGCCGTCTCGGAAGTTCATTGCATTTTTCTTTAGGAGGCCGGGGCTTCAGCCCCGGCGTAAAGCCCGTAGACTGAATTGGGCTCGGTAGACCCCGGGCTTCAGCCCAGGGCGCGAAGCGCTCCTGAAGACTCTGAACTTTTGCACGAAATTTTCGGGACACAACACTAGCTAGCAGAAGAGAATGTCATGAAATTAGGATTCTGGCTCAAAATCGCGGCAGTGCTGATTGCCTTGGCGACGGCTGTAAGCGTGTATTACGCCTGGCGCGGGACGCAACATGAGCAGGCGCAACTCAAAGCGGAGCTGCAGGCCACACAGAAGGCGTTGGAGGATGCCGATGCGCGCCAGCAATCGCGCAATGCGGAACTCGCGCAGCTCCTGACCCAGCTCAACGAAAAGAAAGCCACGGTCCAGAACCCGGCGCAGATTATGAAGGCCCTGCCGGACGTCCTTCCACTGCCCACGCCTCTCACTCTTCCAACTAAGACAACCGGCGCGGGCCTTCCAGCCTCCCTTGGACAAGCCAAGCAGCCCATCGATACCCCGAACCCCAAACTTCAGTTGCCCGCTGAAGACCTGAAGCCCCTCTATGACTTTGCCGTGAACTGCCAGGAGTGCGAAGCGCAACTGGCCGCGACCCTGGCAAACCTCAAGGATGAACAGACGAAGAGCCAGGCGCTCAGCAGGGAACGCGACACCGCGCTGCAGGCGGCACGTGGCGGCTCGGTATTGCGGCGCGTTGTGCGCGCGGCGAGATGGTTTGTGATTGGCGCAGCGGCGGGAGCAGTGGCGGCGAAATTGGCGCGATAGGGGCACGATCATACGCTGGCGGTGATGCAGCTCCGCGAGGAAGGCGGAGCCACGATCTTCGGCCAGGGTTTCAACGCACCCACACAGGTGGAAGCAGCCCAAATCTTTGGTGATCGCTGAACCGCAGCGTACCACAGCCAGGAAGGAGCCGGGCTCGTTCCCAGACCCATCCTTAAAGAAAGGAGGACCAAATGCCCACACCGACAAACACCTACACGGTGACTGTCGCAGACGCACACAGCCACACCGTACCTAGCGCGGCGATCCCCGCCGCCACGAAGCAGGAAGCCGTTCGTTGCGTGTTCTGCGAAGGAGATACACTCTTCTCCGCACTCACGCAGACCGATACATGGACCATCACCGTGACGCAGCCCTAAGTTCCGGACTGGCGCGCCCGTGTCCCTGAACGCGCGGCGAATTGCTACGAACAGCCTGCCACGGCGCGCCTTCTGTCAGGGCATTAACAAGCTCACCCCATAGCCCCAGGAAAACCCTCCGCCCTAGCAGTAGGCCCGGCTGGCGCACCCCCCGCGCCAGCCGGGGAAGTGCCTGGCAATGAGACCGGATATCCACAGAAAAGACGGAAATAGCGAAAGAAAGGGCTTGACAGCGCGTCCTATAACAGATATTATGTTAACTAAGAAGGGAGGCTCTTTTTCGCTCTTCCTGCCACCCTCTAACTAAGGCCTTTCTTGCCCTTAGTTGTTCCCCCTACAGCTACTTTTTCGGTGCGCTCTTCCCCGCCTTGATTTGCGCCACCTCGTAATCAATGTATTGCTGAACGGTGTGCGGATCCGCGCCGGAGATTCTGCGTCCGTTAACGAACACCGTCGGCGTGGCGCGCACTTCGAGCAACTGACCATTGGCAAGGCTGGCGTCGACTTCGGCGGCGGCTTGCGGGCTGGCTAGGCAGGACTTGAAAGTGTCTGTGTTCAGGCCCGCGCGCCCGGCGAGATCCAGCATTTTGTCCCATGCGGTGGCCGCGGAAATAAGGTCCTGGTTGTCGTAAATCAGGTCATAGACCTTCCAGAAGGCCTTGGGGTTCTGTTGGTAGGCGCAACGCCCGGCCAAGGCGGCAGTACGCGCCCAGGGGTGGATAGCGTCGATGGGAAAATCCTTGAAGATGACCTTCACCTGGGGGTAGTTGGGCAGCAAGCCGCGCAGGGCGTCGTGCAGGTTGCGGCACACCGGACATTCGAAGTCGGAGTACTCAACGAGCGTGATGGGAGCTTTGGGATCTCCCAGGACGGGAGCATTGGCGGTCTGCATTTTGGCAATGTTTTCTGCCAAGGGGTCGGTGGTGAGGTCCGATAGTTCGCCCCGCAAAAGGTAGCGCCCATCCTTTGTCAAATACATCTTGATCTTGTCCGAGCCTTCCGCAGACTTCACCTCGATGGGCACCTCGAGGAGTCCGGAGGTGCCCAGCTCGGTGGGTGTGCTCACGGTGATTTGCACTTCCGCGCCCAGGGCGAAATAATAGCGAAGAAAGACTTCGACCTTCTGGGCTTGCGACGCAGCGGTGGCTGCCGTGGGTTGTTGCGCCATGGCGACGGTCGCGGCGAGTAAAAAAAGTACGAGCAGCCTGAGCTTGAATCTGTTTTTCACGGGAGTCCTCTTTATATTTCCGTTCGTGTTCATGGGATAAAGCGCTGCGCTATGGGAAACGGCCGTCCAAAACCGAATGCGCGCGAGGTGATCTTCAACCCTGGAGCGGCTTGCTTCCTTTTGTACTCGTTGCGATCCACACGCAGCGCGATGTCGCGGACGAGCTTCAAATCATAACCAAATTCGGCCGCAATCTCCTCGGGCGTTTTCACTTCCTCAATATAAGCCTTCAGGATGGTGTCCAGCACGTCGTAGGGCGGCAGGGAATCCGTGTCCTTCTGATTGGGGCGCAACTCGGCCGAGGGTGGCTTTTCCAGGGTCGAGCGGGGGATCACTTCCCTTTCGCGATTGATGTACTGGGCCAGCGCATAGACCATCATCTTCGGCACATCGGAAATCACGGCAAGCCCTCCCGCCATGTCGCCATAGAGTGTGCAGTAGCCAACGGCGATCTCCGATTTATTGCCGGTGCTGAGAACCATCGAGCCAAACTTATTGGAAAGGGCCATCAGGTAATTGCCGCGGATGCGCGCCTGGATGTTTTCTTCGCTGGCGTCCGGCGGGCGGTTGCCAAACGCGGGGGCCAGGACATGATTGTAAGCGTCGAAGACGCCGGCGATAGGAATTGTCAGGAACTGAATGCCCAGATTGTGCGCCAGGGCCTTCGCGTCGGTCTTGCTGCCCTCGGAGGAGAATGGCCCGGGCATGGAGACGCCAAGGACGTTCGAGCCACCGAGGGCTTCGACGGCGAGGCAAGCGACCACTGCGGAATCCACGCCGCCACTCAGACCAACAATGGTTTTCGAGAAGCGGCATTTGCGAACGTAGTCGCGGGTGCCGGTCACCAGCGCTCGGTGGGCGTAAGCAATCTCCGTGGCGGGCTGTTCGTGGAGGTCGCCCTGGCCGGTGACGGTATCGAAGAGGACGATGTCTTCCTCGAAGGCTTTCGCCTGAGCGGCCACTTCCCCGCTGGCGGTCAGGGCCAGGCTGCCGCCATCGAAGACCAGCGAATCGTCGCCGCCAACCTGGTTGACATAAATCACCGGGCGCTGGTGATGGATGGCAATCGAGCGGAGCATGTCCACGCGGAGGAAACGCTTGTCAAGGGTGTACGGCGAAGCGGAGAGGTTGATGAGGACGCTGGCGCCCTGGGAGATAAGTTCAGTGACGGGATCGCGTGCGTAGAGCGGTTTGCTCCAGAAGGTTTTGTCGTTCCACACGTCTTCGCAGACGGTGATGCCGAGCTGCTCGCGGCCCATGCCGTAGACATATTGCTTCTCGCCGGGCTGGAAGTAGCGGGACTCGTCAAAGACGTCATAGGTGGGCAGAAGCATTTTGCTTTGCTCGAAGACTACGCGGCCTTCGCAGATGAGCGCGGCTTTGTTGGCAATGGACTTCCCTGCCCTGGCGTGGTCCACGCGGCCGGCGTAGCCTACGATGGCCGGCAGCGGCAATTGCGCGGCGACTTCCTTCAGCGTGTCGTGATTGCGCTGGATGAAGGCGGGGCGTTCCAGGAGATCGAGCGGGAGATAACCGCAGATACAGAGTTCCGAGAAGACCGCGAGTTCCGCGCCGCGCCGCCGGGCTTCCGCTGCAAGCGTAAGAATACGTGAGGAATTGCCTTCAAAGTCGCCGACCGTGGGATTGAATTGGGCGAGGGCTATTTTCATCCGCGTTACAGATTAGGATAAGTGGGGCCTGTGTAGAATGCAAATGGCAGGAGTTGTGGGACACGGTCAGTTTCCGGCTACGGCGTTTCTCGGGACCTTGCGTTATTATTCATGGCGAATCGCCGCACGCTCACTTCTTACACGCACACCTCTGGAGCCACTCCGAGTGCCCCTCTCGGTCGAGGCTAAGGATGTCAACCTTCTCGCCAACTTGGGTCAATGCGCTCGTCTTCTGATTCAAGAATTCCAGCCATCGCCAGTCGCGCTCTGATTTCGGGAACGTCTTCGATTTAATAGCCCATTCTTTTCTGGCCGCGTTGGTTCGATTGGAGTGCCCTTCGATCAGTTCCTGTGTGATGACATTTGTCGTGTACGGCAGATCACGCGCCCTAAGAATGTCAATTCGATGTTCGACCTGCTCAAGGCTCGGCTCTTTGAACCGTACGCACTCAAGTATGAACTCAGGCTTGCCCTCAGTACTCCAACCAACGAAGACGCCAACGGTAAGGACATGGTCGGGATCTCAGGCAACTAGTGAACCCGCTCGCAAGCGATCAGCTACGGACAAGTTGCTGAAGTATCGCTCAGCCCTTTCGAGCCAATTGCGAGCAGCGGCTTCCATGTCTTTCTCGTGGCCGCGATATGCAGCTTGCGCCTCGATTTTCGTGTCCCATGCTGGTCCATTGGGCCAGGTCGACGAAAAACCCGAGATTGAGGCCGCTGCGAAATCGTAATTGCCGAGGAGGACAAATTTGCATTGATCTTCGTGCCGAATTCCCGTCGCGTCAATGCCGAGTGTGTCAGCGGCAATCACAATCTTCTCTTCGTCCAACTTAGCGACTATGCTGGTGGCGTGAGCCCCCGAACCCAAAATGCTCACGCAAAGCACGCAACAACAGACGTAAAGACCAACTTTCGACCTTCGCACAAACTGAGAAAGATTCATTCTCTCACCGACGTGTTGCCAGCCCGAATGACATTGGGCAACAGCAGGATCGTGGCAATACTAGGCTATGATCTTTCATGTAGGGGCTATTGTCGATACATCCCACATTGCGGATTGTTGGCGGGTACCACTCAGATGACGGGCAAACCAGAAGCAATCGAAAATGCCTGGTAAGTCCTGCGAGCTCAACCGGTCGATGCAACACCTTCTAATCAGCTGATCCGACAATAGTTCCCCTAGAGAACTGATCTGTCAGGCGGTACTCACTCAAACCTAGACAGGATAGTGTTTCGTTGGATTCAACCCTCGCGAACGACTTTAGCTTTTGAAGCTCCGGCAAGTGGACTTTGAGCAAGTGTTGCGTCGACACATTGAGATCACCCCGGAGACCGGACATGTGCGTTCCAGTACCCACTTGTACGCTTTCCGCGTTAACCAGGACATGTGCCGTTAAGTGGGAAGTTGAGTTTTCCGCCAGCACATCTCACTGAGAATACTTTAGTGCTGCGATCGTGGCGAAAGTTGCATTTTAAGGTAAACCTACCAACATGCACCCCTCTTGCCTCATTCGGGAGGCTTGGGTTCTGCTTCGGTTGGTGCAGCATCTTTCTTGGGCGGGTTTAGACTGCCGAGATTTAAGCCGTTACCCACAGTCGTGATACTGCCGTCCGGAATGAGTTTTCCCAGATTTGAGATCAGCGGAGCCAGATCCTGAACCTTTCCTTCGGCATTGCCGATATTCAGACCATTGCCAATGATGACCACTTTGCGGTCCAGAATAGCCTGAAGCAGTTGACGCACGAGGGAAGGCTTTTCTTGCGGTTCAGGCAAGAGCTCGACCCGCACGTCGTCGCCTTCCACGACCAGAAATCCGAGCGGAACCTTTGTCGAGCTCATGCCGCCACCTGATGCGATGTTGGCATCGCCGCCAACAAGCTGGAAATTCAACGAAGCAAAGGGAATGATAGCCGTTCCCCCTGCGCGAATGGGCTCGCCCACCAACGAACTCGACCTTAATTGAGAAACGAGCTTGTCATACTCGCCCAGCGGCCTATCTACGGGCACTTGGGCACAGCAAGAAATTCCCAACAGCAGGAGTGCTGCGAATAGGAATGTGGATTTTGATTTCATAAGGGTAGCCTCACTTTACGTCTGATTTAACGAGGTTGATGAAGCGAGTTCCTTTTCCGGTAATGGCGACAAAGCCCAAAGGCCGTGCTTCACCACTCATCCAAAACAGATTGGCTTGAGACTTGGCACTTTGCGGGGCGGTTGCTTCAGTCGCCGCCTTGTTGGCCGCACTGCCGAATTTGACGTCGATCATGAGGATCGGGATTAGCGTGACAGAACCAACTTTGATCGGCTCCCCTATGACAGTTTTTACGTTGAGATCGTGACTCAGGCGCTGAGCTAAGCTGTCAACGAGATCCGATGTTCCGGGCGGTTGGACAGGCTGTGCCTTTTTTTGCGGTGCATTTTGAGCCATTGCGAGAGAGCCAACCAACAGGAAAAACATCATTGAGAAAATGATTTTCTTGGCCAAGAGATACCTCCATTCTTGAGTCCAGTCGAGGCGGGATTCCAGTGGGTCCGCGAAGACCCAGATGTTGTCCGATGCTCATGCGTTTTTACGCTACCGGGGCCACGCGGGTCTGTGCCGAGGGTCACTCCGGCTAGAGCAGTCGAACAATGACTTCGGCCAGGAGTAACAAAGTCCTGGTAAGTCGTGCGAGTTCAACCGGTCGATGCAACATTGTCTAATCAGTTGATCCGACAATACTTCCTCTAGAGAACCGATCTGTCGGGCTGTACTCAATCAGAACCTAGCTAGGGTAGTGTTCCGTCTGATTCAACGCTCGCGAACGATTTTAGCGTTTGACACCACTGCAGGTAGACTTCGAGCTTGGTGTTGCGTCGACCCATTGAGACCACCCGCCAAACCGGACATGTGGCCCCTAGGACCATCGAGCGACGAGCGCGCCGCCACTCGGACACAAAGGCCACGCTGACCTTGCGCGCCAGCGCGGAGCGTCTCAGTGATCCAGGTAAAAGCCATCCCTGGTTTGCACGATCACGTCCTTTTGCTTCACGGTGAGATGCAGCTTGTGATAGCCCACGGGAGTGTCCGCTTTCACTGGCGTGTACCCCAGGCTGTATTGATAGCGTAGCTCTTCATCGATGGCGTCGTAGATTTTGTCGATGGGCTCTTTCTTGGAAGCTTCAAAGAAGCGTCCGCCGGTAGCCTCGGCCATCTGTTTAAGAACTTTCTTTCCGTCGGGATGTGATTCTTCCGTGCGTGGCGGATAACCGCCTCTTCCGCCTCTCCCGCCCATTCCGCCGCCGCCCATGTGTGGGCCGCCGAATCCGCCCCCGTTTCCATAAGCTTCTTTATCGGCAAACAGGATGCAATAAACGAGAGTGTCGGCGCGCTGTGCGGTCGCGATCGCTTCCGCCAGATTCTCTTTGCTGCCGTGGTCCACGCCATCGGTGAGGAGGATGACGGCCTTGCGGCCCTGCTGTTTTTTCATCAATTCATCAGATGCCAGGAAGACCGCGTCGTAGAGCAGTGTGCCGCCACCGCCGTAGCCGTGTGAACCGCGCCCGCCGCCACCGCCGCTGCCGCCCGAGGAGCCACCGCTACCGCCTGAGGAGCCTCCGGAGCTACCCTGGGAGAATTGGGGGGTATCAATTTGATCGATGGCCGCTTGCAGCTTTTGCCGGGAAGATGTCAGGTCCTGAAGAAGCGTAACTTCACGGTCGAATTGAATGACAAAGGCTTTGTCCTTGTCCACGCGCAAAACCTGGTCGAGAAATGTGCGGCTGGCGGCGCGCTCCTGATCCAGAACGCGTCGTTGGCTCATGCTAGTGTCCACCAGCAATCCAAGAGTCAGCGGGAGATCCGATTCCTTCGCAAAATAGGTAATCGTCTGGGGCTTGCCGTCCTGTTCCAGCGCGAAATCATCCTTGGTCAAATCGCGGACGATGTTTCCCTTCTTATCGCGCACGGTGGCAAGCAGGTTGACGGCGTTGACATCCAGAGTAATGGGCGCACTCTGCTGGCTGCGCACGGGTAGATCTATAAGGAGGAGTGGCACGGCGAGGAAGAGAAGGCCTAGCTTGGGCCATCCCCGTTGATTCTGCTTTGCGCTAACGGATCGAATTTTAGACACTCTCTTAGACCTCCGCCTCATCATGACCATGGACCAGTGCCGTTCCAACTATTTGGGCCAAATGACGGTCCAAGCATTCGACACGAACACGGAGAGACTATTCTCGAGGGGATTTGCTGCAACAAGTTGGAACGGCACTAGCGCTTCCCTTCTGCTGGTTGTGCACCGTTGGTTAAGGGTTACCAGGCACAATTCAATGCACTATCCTTCTTGACGATAATTCCCTGCTCGCCCCCAAAAGGTTCCCGCAACCGGAAATTGACCTACTTCCGGGGCTGTTCGCCGCCCAGGGATGTGCTCGTCTGTTAGATGCGATTTCTCTTGCTTGTGTGAATAGGGGCGTGCGCCGGAGGCGGGCATCTCTACAAGGGGAAAACGGAGGCGATTTAGACGCTGAAAGAGCTGCCGCAGCCGCAGGTGCTCTTCACGTTGGGGTTGTTGAACTTGAAGCCCGCGCCCTCGAGAGTCTCGATGTAGTCGATCTCGACGCCGTCGAGGTACATGGAGCTCATCTGGTCCACGGCGACCTTGAGGCCGTCGAAGTCCAGGATCTCGTCGGTCTCATTGGTCTGGTTCTCAAATGCCATGTGGTACTGGAAACCCGAGCAGCCTCCGCCCACCACGGCAACTCGTAGCGCCGTGGGCACAGGGTTCTGCATGCTCATGATTTCCTTGACCTTGCTCGCGGCAACAGGCGTCAGGTTGATCATAATTCTCTAGGCCTCCGCTCGCGGAATCCTCCGCGAGGAACTTTACTTACACAGTATAACACAGCCCGAATTGGCGCAAAGTGGGCGTTCCTACGCGCCACTTCCCTGCCCGGAAACAGATATCAGTGACCAGATATCAGAAGGCAGGTGTCGGCGAACGGGCGACCACCGACGGCAAGGGCCGATCGCGCAAGAGCAACCCAGGAAAAAGCTCCAGGCTTGAAAGCCTGAGCTACAGTAAAATAGATGCGCTTATGAAACACAAAGTTACGTTGTTACCTGGAGAAGGCATTGGGCCGGAAGTTTCCGCAGCCGTGCGACGCATTCTGGACGCTTCCGGCGTGCAGATCGAGTGGGAAGAGCTAGCGGCGCGCGCCAAAAACACGGACAAAGGCACTACGGGCGCGGAAGTGTTGAACATGGCGGCGATTGAGTCTGTGCGGCGGAATCGCGTGGCGCTGAAGGGGCCTATGGCCACGGCGATTGCCGGGGGCGCACGGAGCGTCAACGTGGCGCTGCGGAAGAGCCTCGACCTCTATGCCAATCTGCGCCCGGTGAAGAATCTCCCCGGCGTGAAATCGCACTTTGACGGCGTGGACGTGGTGATTGTGCGGGAGAACACCGAGGATTTGTATTCGGGGCTGGAGCACGAGGTTGTCCCCGGCGTGGTGGAAAGTCTGAAGATCATCACGGAGAAGGCTTCCACGCGGATTGCGCGGTTTGCGTTTGACTATGCGCGCAAGCACGGGCGGAAGAAGATTCACGCCATTCACAAAGCCAACATCATGAAGCTGGGCGATGGGCTGTTTCTGCGATCGGTGCGCGCGGTGGCGGAGCGGTACAAGGATATCGAGTACAAAGAACTGATTGTGGACAATGCTTGCATGCAGATCGTGATGAATCCGGACCAGTTTGACCTCCTGTTGCTGCCGAACCTGTATGGCGACGTCATGAGCGATCTTGCCGCGGGGCTGGTGGGCGGATTGGGCGTGGTGCCCAGCGGAAACATCGGCGATGAGTGCGCGATTTTCGAGGCGGTGCACGGCACGGCGCCGGACATCGCGGGCAAGGGCCTGGCAAATCCCACGGCGCTGTTGATGAGCTCGATCCTGATGCTCGAGCATCTGGGCGAGCGGCCAACGGCGCAGCGCATCGAAGCAGCCCTGGTGAAGGTGTACAAAGAAGGCAAGCACGTTACGAAGGACGTGGGCGGAACAGCAGGCACGCAGGAATTCACCGACGCGGTGATTGCCGCGCTGCCGAGCGCCTAAGAGCGATCATATGAGTGGTTCTCGGGAGGGCACGCTTCAGCCATGCTGGGAAGCCCCGCAAAACCAGCGGTTTTAACCCCTGAGGTGCGCGCCGCGAAGGGCGCAGCTAAGGCGAAAAGTCGTTTCTTTAGGAGGCAGGGGCTTCAGCCCCTGCGTAAGACCCCCGATGCCCATGGGCCTTAGCCCCTGAAGAAACTCTTTCTAGCATTTTCAACCAGCACCCCACACTCAAAAATCCCTTGAAGACTCCTCCGAAATTGCAGTAGGATTTCGCGCCATGGCTAAACCAGCAAAAGCAAAACCTAAAACCAAAGCACAAACGCATGCCCCGGCGCAAGATAGCGACTCGCTAGAGAAAGTCTACTCGGAGATCGAGGCGATCTTGAAGCGCCATGCGCCGCCATTCCGGTTCGAGGATTTGGGCGTACGTAACAAAAAAAGCGCGCATATAACGGTCCCGAAGCCGATGGTGGTTCCCGGGTCCTACGGCGGGAAGCCGGTTCACGTGCCGCTGGCGGCTGTGATCTTGCAGAAGGGTTACGTCGGCCTGTATTTGATGTGCGTCTACATGAACAATGAGGCCAAGAAGAAGCTCTCGCCCAATCTGATGAAATTGTTGCAGGGCAAGTCGTGCTTCCACGTGAAGAAGCTGGACGATGCCCTGCGCGATGATATTGAGGCGGCGTTGCAATTGGGCACGAAGACTTACAAGGAACGCGGTTGGTTGTAGATAGGCTCAAGAGTTGAATCGGGCCGCAATTTCGCGGATTTCCTTATTCTCAATGATGCGCCTGCGCAGATTTTCCCGCGTGGCCTGCAGCATCGCGCGGCCCAGCCCGCTGCCAGAAACGTACAGGCTTGGAAACGGCTTGAGCACGCGCAACACCGGAAAGACCGCCTTGTACAACCTCGGCAAACTGGCCGAAGGCGGCGCGTCAATGAACGCCGGCCTCCAGCAGTCCGCGTCCACAAGTTCCATCAGGTCGTGCTCGGTCTGCGCCTTCACGCGCGACCAAAACATCCGGCTGTCCGCGCGAGTTCCCTTCCCGCTGATGTAGTGAAATGCCGCTCCGGGGCTTTTCGCTTTGAACATCTGGGCCGCCGCCAGCGTGTAGGAGTAGGTGATCTTGCGGTACTCCTCCTGGGAAACCTGCGTCGCGGAAACGCCCAGGCAAAATAAACACGCATCCACGCCGCGAAAAGCTTCCTCCACCGTCGCGTAATTCGCAAAATCCTTGTGCACAAACGTCCGCAGCTTGGCACTCGTGTGCATCAGCGGCCGCCGCGTGATCGCGCGCACTTCCTCCACGATGGACGCACCCAGGCAAGCCTCCAGCACGCCCCCGCCCGCCGATCCCGTCGCCCCAAAGAGTAGAACTCTCATGGGATTCTCTCCCCGCTCCATTCAGATGCCAGACGCAGTGAGGGATGTTACACGAATAAAATCAATGCTGGCTGTAGATTTGGTAGATCAACAATGGCATGGAACGCGAAATCGCCAGTGTTTATAAGGCTATTTGTTACTCTACGCATCCAGCAATCTAACGGCAGTCTAAGCTAAAATGAGCGCTCACTGGCTCTCTTCTATAAGACCAGAGACAAGTTGCAAGTACTCACTCAACTTTGGCCCTCCGAACGCAAACGGGAGTGCTGCAAACTTCTCACTTAGGAAAGGGAGCCCACTGAGTACTGCCTCGGCATCGGGAGCGAGCAGGGCTAGATCGAGTTTTGAATTAAAGAGTGCGGCGCTCTTCAGCCTGGTTAGGGCATCGTAATCTCGAAATGAATACCCGATCGTCAGAAGAAGCCGGGCGTGTTCGCTGCATCTACCATAATAGTCGTACGCCGTAAAGTACGGGTCGTTCATGGCAACTTTTCGTGTAGCTGGGTAAATCAGAATATTTCTATAACTGGCCGAGTCAATCATTTGGTGGAACGGTGGGGTTCTTATTATGATGCCTCGTTTTTTTGCCAGCACCCAATCCACTGAGCCGTGCATCTTGAAAAGCACTATGTTTCGTTTGTTGGGTTTCAGGTTAAAGCCGTGAAATATGTCTGCGTCCCACTGATATTCCCGAGCGGCATAAATGTGCCTAAACCCATCAATCAGTTCGTATTTGTCGGAGTTTTCAGTGCAAAATGTTTCGATTGCTGGGTCGTAATTCGTAGTGAAAATCGGGAGGCAATATCGCTCAGAGTCAATTTTAGAGAATATCGTCTCGAACAGTGACTCATACAAATCACTTACTGCCTTTCCCGCAACGCTAGAATACTGTTGAATGATCTGGTACTGGATCTGGGTGCGCAACCCCTCAGCCTGCTCAATGGTGAAATTTATATATGACCCGCTTCTGAAAGTTGAAACTGTATCGCCGTATTTCAGGCTACAGATCGAATCTATTTCGTCTAGAATCTTTTCCAGATCGTTCTCACAGACTGTTGCTAAGTGGGCCAAATGGCCCTGCTGGTCAGCAATTTTCGAGAGGATATCTGTGACAAACGGTTGCATCGTCGGCTTGCCGAGAGGTTGAGAGGCGCCTGCTCCAAGAAAGAGAATTACCGGAGACTCTAAAATGAGTTGATTAAGCTTCATGGTTAGATAACCTGCTGTGCATACTCTATCAGCAGCAAATCCAAAGCACTAGTTCAACTCTTCCTGCCCTGCATTGCCCCGGGTTTGCCGGGGAGAAACTTGGTTCTAGCGAGCGCTGTGACGTGCTGCTTTACCTGAGCCTTGGGGGAAGTGCTGCCCAGTCTCGGAGCAGGGGAGGCAGCCCGAGACCATACTTTTTGGCCGTTTGCAAACCGGCGAAAAGACTTGCTTAGTGACCATCTCTGAGTTATAGAATCTGTTATTAGAATAGATATGTTAGTTAACCCGTTCACGCCTTCTGAGATAGCCAGCAACCCCGAGGATTTCTTTGGTCGCTTTCAGGAATTACAGTCCCTTGAACGCGGGCTGACCCAGGGTTCCGTAGCTATCCAAGGTGCGGTCGGGATTGGCAAGTCTTCTCTATTAGCGAGAGCCCGCCTATTGATGGAGGGATTTGATTCACACCATACTGCAAAGACCGTTGTCGCCGTTGGTGATAAGGACGTAAAGACCGTCGACGATGCTGCTCGGCTACTCTTGGAGTGCTTTATGCACGTCGATGAAGCACATACGAAAGTCGCTTTTAGATTGGGCTCCATTTTTGAGGTCGAATCGGCTGAGTTATGTCGGAATTATGCCAACGGGCGACACTTGGCCTCCCTAAAGCGAGTAGTTGAAAAGGAGTTTCTCGGCTCTCTGTTGGAGGATCGTGAGTCCCTCGTGCTCGCCGTTGATGAGGCCGATAAGTGCCCCGTTCCGCTCGCAAGATTAATCCGGTCGATTTCGACTCATACACAGCATCAAGGCGTCAAGCGCGTTCGCTTCTTGCTTGCAGGCGTCAGCCCCTTCTTCAGAAAGATGGTCACGGAGGACTCGGGTGTCGGGCGGTTCTTCTACAAAACCGTCACTCTAAAGCCAATGCGTCCGGAAGAGGCGACAGAATTAATGGAATCTAAACTCGCCCTTGTTTCGGATGCTGCTGCAGAAGAAGGCGTCGACCTCAGAGTCGACCCGGAGGTCGTTACGCGAGTCGTATCACTCGCTGGCGGACACCCACATCTGTTGCAACTACTCGGCTCTCATCTCGTAACGCATGAAATTGAAGACCCAGATGGCACGATTGATTCAAGAGACCTCGTCAATTCACTCCGAAGGATTTGTTATGAGGATCGCGTGCGTGCCTACGATTCCACTATGCACATGCTGGATCTCTATGGAAGGCGAGATGCGTTAAGTTCTGCTTTTCAACTCGCCATGCCTGGCTTTCCGACAAGGATCAATCGTCGAGCGGCCGCCGAGTATCTCGGACTGGATGAAGTTAAATGGTTAATGGAAAACGATATCCTCTGCATAACATCCAGAACGGAATACGGGCTTGTGGACGAGTTTCTCAGAATTCGATTCCTCTTTGACCAGGCGGAGAGCGCTGCTGATCAGAAAGAGATGGAGAAGGATATTGTCTCAGGAGTTTCTCTTGATAGATATCTCGAAAGCGAGATCGATGTTGATGAAGAGGATTCACGGCTCGATTATTTGGGATTCGAGAGCAAGAAGGACGCGGCAACCGATAATATCAATGACGAGACTGACGGCGACGCATAAGCTAATTCTCACCCACTCCTGCCGGCCACCGCTTGTCGATCCTCTCCAGCACGAACTCCGCCTCCCGAATCGCTTTATCGACAAAATCCTGCTCTGTCAGGTTTGGTTTGTCCGACTCGGATGTGAGTTAGTGTCTGCTAGTGGGAGTACAACTGATAAACCATTACGTAGACAATGACACCGGTGACGCAGACGTAGAACCACAGCGGAAGCGTCCAGCGGGCGATGAGCCGATGCTTGTCGAAGCGCCCCAGCCAGGCGCGGCGCAGCGTGATGAGAATCAGCGGCACAATCACGATCGCCAGCAGGGTATGGGAGAGCAAAAGCGCGAAATACACCGGCCGAATCCAGCCGTGGCCCTGGAAGTGGATCACTTGGTGAATGCGGACGTGGTAGATGACATAGGAGATCAGGAAGGCGCAGGAGACCGCAAAGGCGGAGATCATCAATTTCTTGTGCAACTCGCGTTTGCCGGAACGAATAGCCGCATAGCCCGCGGCAAGGAGAATCGCGCTGGTGCCATTCAGCGTGGCGTTGAGTGCGGCGTGGGAGAACATGGGGCGGACCTTTCGTGGAATGAGGATGTCGGGTCAAGGTTATCAGATATCAGACATCAGATATCAGGAAGAGGCGACCAGCGACCAGTGATCAGCGACTAGGAAGCGACCCCAAGAGCACAGACAGGAGTGTCTGTGCCACTACCGCGGCAACTTGTCGTACATCATGAGGCCCAGCAGGATCGGGATGTGCAAAACGGTGGCGTGCATCAGCCATTTGGCGCGATTGTTGGACTTGGAATTCGCCGCCCACAGGCACACCTGCACAAGGCCGGTGCAACTTACCAGCGCGCCAAAGAAATACAGCACGCCGGCAAACCCCATGATCGCGGGCAGCAGGCTGACGGCGACCAACGACGCTGCATAAAGAATAATCTGCCGGAAAGTGCGCGTGCCATCCTTGTCCACAACAGGCAGCATGAGGATGCCCGCGCGGGCGTAGTCTTCGCGGTACATCCAGGCGATGGCGTGGAAATGCGGAAATTGCCAGAAAAAGAGAATGGCGAAGAGCAGCCACGCGGGCGTGTCCAGCTTGCCGGTGGCCGCGGTCCACCCAATCATCGGCGGAATAGCGCCAGGAATCGCGCCAATGAAGGTGGCCCAGACGGTGCGCGTTTTCAGCGGCGTATAAGCGAGCAGGTAGCTGAGGCAAGTGAACACGCCGAGCAGGCAAGGGAGAAAACCGGCAACAATCGCAAGATCCAGAGCACCCGCCACGCATAGGAGCAGACCAAACCGGAGCGCTTCCGCCGCCGTCAACTGCCCGCTGGGAAGCGGGCGCGAGGCGGTGCGCCGCATGGTGCCGTCAGTCTCGCGCTCGATGTAGTGATTCAACGCTGCCGTGCCCGCGGCAATCATCATGGTGCCGAAGATCACGTGCAGCAGGTGCAGCCAATCCACGGGACCGCGCGCGCCCATGTAAAAGCCTGCGGCGGTAGTCATCAGTACCAGGAAGGACACATCCGGCTTGGTGAGCGCGATGTAAGCGCTCAGCTTGCCGGGTTGCGTGAGTTCCGTGGTCCGGGCCGTGCTCATTGCGCGGGCACCTCACCTCGCGTCGTCGCCAGGAGCACTTCCCTGTTTCGCGGAACAAGCCGGTAACACAGAAGCACGGTCACGATGGAAACAGCAAAAAGAATTGCGCCCACAACGGTGTGCACGACTGTCGAGAACACCATGAACGGCATGGGCTGCGGGTCATTGGCGCTTTGGATGCGCGCCCACAACGCGGTAAGCCCAAGAAGAATTTGAATGCCAACGATGCTGTGCAGGAGCACACGCGCGCGGACCATCTCCCGCACTTGCGGGAAGCGGCTGCGCAGCACCAATGCCGTCCAGACCACCATGAGGAGCACGAGCGGTGCGCCGTAGACGTGCGGCTTCAGCGAAAGATATTTGTGGCGGAAGCCCGCGCCAGCCAGTATTTGCGCGAAAATGACAAAGGCGTTGAGTGTCACGATGGAGTGAATCGGTGGAGTGCCGCGGTCTTCGTATTGCGGCAGATTCTCCATCCACCAGCGGCTGGTAACCACGGCGATGCTCACCAGCAAGGCGAACACGAGTTCCGCCGTGCAGGCATGCATCACGGGAAGCCAGTAGTGCAGGAGTTTCAACACCGTGAGGCCGCCGAGGCCGCCCTGCAGACAGACGCCCGCCACGGCAAAGGCGCCCAGCCAACGGACCCCGGGGCGTTCATCTTTGCGCCACAACATAAACGCCAGCGCGATGACCAGGAAGCCGAGGGCCGCGGCAATCAGCCGATGCGAATGCTCGAAGGCGATGCCGCCAACCATCGGTGGATTGAGCGAGCCGTAGGAGAGCGGCCAATCGGGTACGGCGAGCGCCGCATCCTCGGAAGTGACCAGGGCACCGGCGGTCAGCAGGGCGACGGTCCAGCACACCACGAACAGGGCGTAGCGATGTATGCCAGGATGATAGGTGGCTTTCATGAATTTCGGGCCCCAAGTCCCGAAATGTGGATTATAGCGCAACGAAATCCAGAACGTGTCCCCACACGCCCCTGAACCGGCCAAAATCTGTCATTTCGACCGGAGGGACGGCGCCTTTTGCCGCCCCGGAGCGGAGAAACCTCTCCTCCACTTCGAGTTTCAGGATAAACGAATGTGCCGCGCGACACTCCGAATTCAAGCGGTAGCCGAGGAACGCGGAGGCTCATCCGCAGGGACTTCGACGGCGCGGAGGACCAGGTCCTTGAGCGCAGCGATGAACAGCGGGCTATCGCCGACGGCGGGCATCATGCGGAAGCGCTCGATGCCCCATTTTTTGGCGTCGGCGCGTCCGTCAATGTTGATTTCGTGCAGCGTTTCGATGTGCTCGGTGACAAACGAAATGGGCACCACCAGCGCTTCTTTGATGCCTTCGTGGCCCAGGCGTTCGAGTGTGGCGAGGAAGGAAGGCTCCAGCCACTTTGCCGGGCCAACCTTGCTCTGAAAGCACAGCAGATGCGTGCGCGGCCAATTTGGATATTCCCGCGCGCCTTGCTCGCAGACCAGCCGCACGGTCTGCTCGACATGCTTCGGGTAGGGGTCGCCCTTTTCGACCAGGCTCATGGGCAATCCATGCGCGCTGAAAATCAACTGCGCGCGGGAGCTATCCGGAAACTGGCGCAGAATCTTCCCGATATTTTTCACCAGCGCTTCGATGTACATCGGGTGATCGTAGAAATATTCGATGGTGCGCTCCGGCAGAGTGTCAACCGGCTCGCCATAGACGCGCCGCCACTCCTTCAGGCTGCTCATCGTAGTGGCGTAAGAATAGTGGGGATAGAGCGGCAGGAGCACGAGTTCATCGAGGCGGCCAGCCTTCTTCAATGCGGAGACGGCGTCTTCCGTGAGCGGCTTCCAGTAACGCATGGCGGTGAAGGCGACGGGCTCGATGTACGGCTGCAACGCGGCCACGAGCTTGCGGCGCTGGCGCTCCGTGAGAATCCCGATGGGCGAACGGCGGCCGATCATGCCGTAGCGCTGGGCGACGGGCACACAGCGCTTTTTGGCAATGTAGCGGGCGAGCGGGCCGCGCATGAAATTCAGCGGACCCAGCGGGATGATGTCCGGATCGAGAAAAAGATTGCGGAGGAAGGGCTCAACGTTCTCCAGCGAGTCGGGGCCGCCCAGTTGAAAAAGGACGATGCCAACTCGTTTCTTGGCGCCAGTGTTCAGGTTTGCCATTGCAGTTCCCTTCCGCCGGACATGGAGCGGGCGCTCTCCGGTCAAATACCGAAATCAGATATCGGATATCAGGAAACGAAGCGAAAAGCAGATCCCTCTCCCGCTTCGCGGGATCGGGATGACAAAGGTCGGGGTTGTAGCAACGCTTCCCGTCATGCGCAGTCATTTGGCGCAAGGAAGAGAATTCTTTAGGCGCTCCACTTCGGCGCGGAGATCGGAAGTGCGTTTGGCGATGGAAACATAGAATAGAAAGAACACGGCCCAGCCAATGAGGTATGCCGCAAACACGCTATTGAGATTTTTCATTGCGCCTCCGCTTCCCGCTTCAGGATTTCCACTTCCGACCTCATTTTTTCCAGCGCGTAACGCTCGACGATCAGAAACGCCATAAGAACGCACATGGCCAACCCGGAGAAGAACAGCACCTTCCGCATGGTGGGATCCAAGCCAGACCCCGGGCCGCCCATGATGACCGGCGAAGGATGCTGCGTGCGCCACCAGCGAATTGCGCCGAACACCAGCGGCACATCAATAAAAGCAAAAATGCCGAAGAGCGCGCTGAGCAAGGCGCGCCGGCCTGGTTCCTCGATTAGAGTTCGCAGCAGCAAATACGATACGTAGAGCAGCCACAGCACAAACGTGGAGGTCAGCCGGGCGTCCCACGTCCACCAGATGCCCCAGACGGGATGCGCCCAGATCGGCCCGGTGATGAGCACGACGGTCGTGAATACAAGCCCCACCTCCGCGCCGGCCACGCCCAGCCAGTCGTACTTCGGCTCGCGCTTCCACACGTACATCAGGTTCCCAATGAAGCACACAAAAAATGCCAGCAGCCCGGCCCAGGCGCTGCCCACATGAAAGTAGAAGATGCGCTGGATCGGGCCCATGGTGCGCTCTTCCGGTGCCACATAGAACGAGGCGTAGGCCGCCGCGATGACCAACAATATGGCGACCGCGCCGAGCACGATGCGTTTACCCATTGCGGATTACTCCTCCAGAAGATATTCGCCGAAAAGCCATAGCGCCGTCAAAAAGATAAGGTCAAACACGGCCAGGAATCCAATGCCCTTCCACTGCACAATCGGCTCGCGATCCAGAAGGCTCGCCGTCACCAGCGTGCTGACCACCAGCACCGGCGTGAGCAATGGCAGCAGAAGCAGCGGCAACAGCAATTCCCGCATGCGCGCCTGCGCGGAAATGGCGGAAATGGCGGTTCCAACAATGGAGATGCCCAGGCTCCCGACGAACAACACCAGGATCAGAACTGGGAGCTTGGACCACAGCGGAATGTTGTAGAAGATGGCGAAGAATGGCAGCATCAGCAGTTCGGTCAAAAGGAGAAAAAGCGTATTGGCGATGAGCTTGGCGAGGAAGATCGCGAAGGGGTCGCTGACGGCCAGGCGCAGCGAGCTGAGCGTATCGTTGGTCTGCTCACGCAGAAAGCAGGATTGAAACATTAATGACGACGCAAACAAGATCGCCAGCCACAACAACCCGGGAGCGAATTCCCGCGCCTCCTCGGTGCCCGGATTGACCGCAAAACTGAACAGCACCAGAACGATCAGGATGAAGACGGCGGTGGTGGTCAGCAGTTCGCGCGAACGGAATTCCGTGCGCAGCTCTTTGCCCAGGAGGATCGCCGTGTTGGAGAGGAGACTCATGGCGTCGCTCAGGCACTCCCAAATGTGAGGATCGAATGCAGCGACGCGCCGGATTTGGTGTCCGCCACGACGCTGCCTGCATCAAGTTGCACGGCGCGCGTGGCCAGCGCGGACATTTCCGATTCGCCGTGAAGGCTCATGAGCACCGTGCAGCCAGCGCGATTCAGTTCGCGCAAGGAATGCGCCAGCCAGGTGATGCCGGGCGGATCGAGGCCCGTGGCGGGCTCATCGAAGAGTAGCACCGACGGGCGATGAATCAAGGCGCGCGCAATGGCGATGCGCTGGCGCATGCCGCGGGAGAAAGTGCGCACCAGAGAATCGCGGCGTTCCATCAGGCCCACTTCGCGGAGCAGTTCTTCGGCGCGGGCCGCGGGATTTTCGACATCCTGAAGTTTGGCGAAGAGCAGCAGATTCTCCTCGGCAGTCAGCTCGTCGTAGACCATAGTGGCGTGAGCGACATAACCGGGACGTCCGTTAGCGGAGGGCGCGTAACCTGCGCCGGGAAAACTCAGCTTGCCTGCCGTGGGCTTCACGATTTGCGCGGCGATGCGCAGCAGCGTGGTTTTGCCGGAGCCGTTGCGCCCCGCAAGGACCACACATTCGCCAGGTGCAATTTCAAAAGAGACGCGGCGCAGAGCGAAAAGTCCGCCATAGCGTTTGTCGATGTTCTCGAAGCGAAGTCCCGTTGGAGGCATGCGCAGCGCAGTCACAAAAGGTTTTCCGGTACGCCATTTTCAAGCTGGGGGCCTGGTCAATACTAACCCAAGAGAAAGACACTCTTGCGGACTTGATTACTCCCTAAAAGCGGCGGCGAGCCGCCGCACTCCAAAAAGCTCAACCCTTGACCAGATCGCGCAGGAGCTTTTCGAAGCGGGCGCGTTCCCGCGCGTACTCTTCCTCGGAGATGGTACCGGCTTGCTTGCGGAGTTCCAAGCGAAAGATGGACTCCTTCAGCGCATCGAGGCTCGCACTCACTTGGGCGCTCACCTCGGCGACGCTGCCTGGTGATGCGGCAGTCGGAGCGGCTCCAGCAGTCCGCTGGATGGCGGTCCGCTCGACAACCCAGCGCAGTAGCCATAGCGTCACCCACGGAATGGGGATGATGAGAATGCAGGCCAACCCGCCAACCAAGAACCGCCAGAGCACCTCGTGGCCCTTGCCCCGCCAGACAAACCTGACGCCCTCCGCCTGGACGTTGGCGGCCAGCCAACGATACAGCGCCGCGCCGGCCCACGCCCAGCCGATGATCGTGTATATGGAAACCATGACCAACAGCGACCATCCCAAAAATCCGACGTAACCTCCCGCGAAGCGCAGGCGCGGTCCCCCGCTCCACTCCACTCGCGACCAAAACCACTTCAGGATCTGCAGGCCAACCGCACACTGGATCACCAGAATTAGGATCGCGATCGGGATCGAGATCGAGGCTCCGGGAGCGGCCAGGCTGACCACAATACTCGCCAGGGCCAGCAGCGCGCACAAAAAGGCCCAGCCAAAAACCTCTCCGCCCGTGCCTCGGAAGGTCGCCGTAGTGCCGTCGCTGAGACGCAGGTTCCGGCAGAGCCAGCGCCCCACCGCTGCCATTACCCACGCCACCGGGACCAAGACCAGGGCCGACAACATCCAAAGCAGGATCCAGCCCAGCATCTGCCCAGCGGTGCCTGCGAATGAGACACTAACCCAAGGGGGTATGGCCGGCAGCTTGCCGGCCGAATAGCCGCACTGAGGGCAGAACGCGGCGCCAGCTTCTACTCTCGCTCCACAAGATGTGCAGAAAACGGGCGCAGTCGCGAGTTCCCCAGCGGGGCCTTCGGCCAGAACCACTTGTTTTCGTGAGAGCATAATCGCGCCGAGGGCAAACAACGCCGCAAGGCCGATCATCAGCGGCCATTTCAGATCGTCCAGCCGCCCGGGAACCGCTTGAATATTTTCACTCTCCGTGCGCGAGTTCCCTTCTTGCCCGCCCTGTTGTTCTTGCGTGCCGCCGGCGTCGGCGGCTTGCGGATTGCCAATGCCTGAGAGCTGCACGAGGAAGCTCGCCTTCGCGGCCAGCGGTTCGTGTGTGTACACCATCATGCCCTGCTCTTGCCCGGCAGGCTTCAAACCGTCGCCCGAAACGCTGACGCCCGGCGGCGCAACGACGAGCATTTTCAAGCCGCCATAAGTGGCCGGCAATTTCACCGTGGCGGCGTTTCCGGGATAGGCGAGTTCGTAGGACAGGCGGATGCTCGTTTCGCCGGGACGGAACGGATACGCGATGGCATAGCGGCCCTTGCCCTTATCAATGGACGCTTGCGGCACGGCCATGCCCAGCGAACTGATCGTGCTGACTTGCTGCAGTGTGGCCTTATCCGGAATCGTGAAATCGAAATTGCCTTCGCTGCGAAAATAGGCGACCGGGGGATTGGAGCTGTTTTGGACGTGATACTCTTCCGCCCCGATCAGTTTGTCGCCGTTGGGCTGGAAAATGATGATGTGGGAATCCGCGCTGATGGTTCTCGCATCCTTCGTCGTTTCGTAGATGTCCACATCCACTTCCGGGCGCCCCGGCGGAAGAAACGTGTTGAACGAATTGTCGTGATAGGTGGCGCGAATCAGGATGGGCCCCGTGCCGATGGCGTCGCTCGTCACCGTGAACTGGCCCTGCGCATCGCTTTTGCTGGAGCCCACTTCCACCATGCCCGCCGTGGGATTCAGCAGCGTGAGCGGAATATCCGGCGCGGGCTTGCCGGTGGTGCGATTGATGACCGTGCCGTGAACGGTGCCGGCAACCGCGCCAGATGCGACGAGAAAAGCGACGGCAATAGTGAGGAGAATTTGCGGACAGAAGCGATTCATCGAACGCCCCGCTCCGTCGTGACGGCCTTGCCGCCGCGCGGTCGCCGCACCTGGAATTCAGTGGCCTGCTCGATTTCCGTGAGCACCACGGCGGCTTCGTTTTCCAGCGTGGTTTTCATCGTTTCGTAGTCGCCTTCGGAATATTTTCCGGCGCGGTATTCGAACTTCAGGTCGCGCAGGTTGTCGTAGATGGCATCGCGGCGCTCCAGCAATTGGTCGAGCTTGGTGCGGTGCGGGGCCAGATCGGAGGCGTCTGGATGAATGTAGAACACGAAAAGAAAGGTGGCCACAGCCAGGCCAACGCACGCACCGCCAACGGCCAGGTCCTGCGGGTTTATCGCCAGTGCGAGAAACACTCCTGCGAGAATCACGTTAGTCCTCTGTCTCCCGGTCCGCTTGGGCTCGCCCGCGTTCCATGGCTTCCTGGGAAATCTTAACACCCGCTGCGGTGACGGGGGCAGCCGCGTCCACCCCTGCGGCCTTTGGCTTCTTGCGCCACCTGGAAATCACGAAGAGCACCAGCACGGCGCCGACAACGAAATAGATCACCGGCATGGCCCACGCGATCAGGCTGAAGCCGGATTTGGGCGGCTCCGCGTAAACCGTGGTGCCATATTCCTGGACGAACGCTTGTGTGATGGTGACTTCGGAATCGCCGCGATTCACCCACTGGCCCAATTCCTTCAGCATGGCCGCGGACACGGTGCATCCGACGTGGTTGCACTGCGTAAGGATCTGCCCGCAACCGCACATGCACAGGAATTTCCCGCCAATAGCTTTGACGCGGTCCGGTTGCTGTTGCTGGGCCACCAGCGGTAGCACGCCGAGGACAACCACCAGGGCAAGCACGAATAGGCTACGGCGCTTAATGCCGTTCCAGCTTGTCTGGACCCCGGTTGAACTTGCAGGCCGACCGGCATCTCGTACGAGAAGGCGGATCGCACGTTTGGCCCATTTAGTTGGAACGGCACTAATCATGGCCCTCCCTCAAAGTCACTGATGGCGTCAGCGCTGGAGCCACGGGCGAGGCCGCCGGCTGCGTCGCACCGGCAATCACCAACGCGGCGCGGCGGTTGGGCATCAACGCCAGCAGCGTGCCCATCACCACCCATACGCCGCCCAGCCAAATCCACTTCACCAGCGGATTCAGGAAAGCATGAATCACCGGGAGATTTGTGTCCGGATCAATTCCGGCGAAAACCACGTAGACATCCTCGCGCAAGGTGGAATAAATGGCGACCATGGTGCCGTTCGCCTGGTCACGGCCCTGGAATGCGCGTTTTTCCGGGTACAGCAGCATGAGTTGCTTGTTGCCTTTCAGGACCTCCACGATCATGCGCTCCGCGGTGTAATTTTTCTCGGGTTTCGTGTCGGCGCTCTGCAGCACCAGCGTGTAGGGACCGAGCTTCATGGATTCGCCAATATTCATGGTCTTCTGGACGTCCGTATTGAACGCGGCGCCCGCCAAACCAATAAAGATCAGCACCATGCCGAAGTGCACGACGTAGCCGCCGTAGCGGCGCGTGTTGCGCATGGCGAGTTCGTGCGCGGACATCATCAGGCTCATGCCGGAGCGCGCGGCAATCACTTTTGCCCCGCGGTAGAACTCCATTACGATGGTCCAGAAAACGAAGCCGCAAAGGAAAAGACAAACCAGTGAGACCGCATTGCGGTAGTCAAGAACATAAGCAAGAACGGCGGAAAGCGCGCCGACCGCGAGGGGCCAAGTGAAGTTGCGCTTCAAGCTGTCCGTAGATGTCTTGCGCCAGGCGAGAAGCGGCCCAACTCCTGTAAGGAAAAGTATGGCGAGGCCGATGGGAATCATGATTTTGTTGAAGAAGGGCGCGCCCACGCTGATGCGCGAGGGCGTGAACCACTCCGTAAAAACGGGGAAAAGCGTGCCGGAAAGAACGGCAATGCAAGCAACCAGAAACAGCAAATTGTTAAATAGGAAGCTGGACTCGCGGGAAATCAGCGAGTCGAGCTGATTCTCGCTCTTCAAATAGTCGTGATTCTTGACGTAGGCGACGAAACACACCACCAGGGTCAACAGCATGAAACCGACAAACCAGGGTCCGATCTGCGAGTTGGCGAAGGCGTGCACGGAACTCACCACGCCGCTGCGCGTAAGGAACGTCCCCAGTATGCACAGCAGGAACGTGCAAAAAACCAGCCAGACGTTCCACACCTTCATCATGCCGCGCTTTTCCTGCATCATTACCGAGTGCAGAAACGCGGTGCCCGTTAGCCAGGGAAGAAGCGAAGCGTTCTCGACCGGATCCCAACCCCAGTAGCCTCCCCAACCGAGCACGGCGTAAGCCCAGTGCGCGCCAAGAAGAATGCCGATGGACTGGAAACACCAGGCGATCATGGTCCATTTACGCGTGAGGTGAATCCACTTTTCGCCGGGATAGCGCGCCAGCAACGCCGCGAGTGCAAAGGCAAACGGAATGGTAAAGCCAGTGTAACCGGAATACAGATTCGGCGGATGGATGACCATCTCCGGGTACTGCAGCAGCGGATTGAGCCCGTTTCCATCCATGCGCACGAACGGTTCCAATACGCCGCTGGCACTCACGTTGGCAAGGGTCTTGAAGGGGCTTTCGACGAAATTGTTCAGCGTGAGAAAGAAAATCTGCACGCCGGCGAGAATCACGCCAACATAAGGCATCAACTCGCCGTTCTTATGGCGATAAACGATAAGAACTGAAATGACGTAAACCGCGAGGAGGAAGCTCCAAAACAGCAGAGAACCCTCCTGGCCGGACCACAGAGAGGCAATTTTATAGAACGCGGAGAGATCGCGATTGCTGTGGGAAACAACGTAAGCCTGCGAGAAGTTGTCGCTGAAGAGCAGATATTCGAGGCTGAACGTGCCGATGAAGATCAGCACGCAAGTGGCGATGCCCGCCTGGCGCGTACTCTTAACCAGCAGCGGATGCCGCGTGATGATGGCGGCAATGCCCCCCACGAACGCATACACGGCGCAGACAAACGCCAGCAGAAGTGTGAACGAACCGAATACATCCATGAGCCTTCCGCCTCTCCCCCGTAGGTTTTTCTGCTGGGCGCGCTACATGCTGCTCTGTTGGGTCGTGCTGGAAGTTGCGGGCTTGTCTCCCCCGGGTGCCGCTTCGTACTTGGAGGCGCATTTGGCCTGAACGTGTTCCGCGACGAACTGGCCATTGGAACCCGGGTGGCCTTCTACCAGTGCCTGGGACTTGTCCACAAATGTATCGGGAAGCGGATCGCTGCCGATATAGCTGACGGAAAGGGTCTTGCCCTCCTCTTCGAGCGCGAAATCGGTGCGTCCGGCGGAGTGATGGATGCTGCCGGGCACCACTGTGCCCGAGACCCGCATGCGGTGGTTCCGTGCGGAGCCCTGAAGTTGCTGGTACTCGGCGATGGTGTGGTAGTAGGTCTTGCTCTCGCCGTAGCCCATCCAGGCCAGAAAAGCCAACGAAACGACGATCACGCCGATACCCACGCCAAATTTAGCCCGATTCTGCACAAATCACTCCTTGCACAGCCCGCTATACTGTACAGCCTGCGGGGAAAGCCGTTTCTTTAGGAGGCCGGGGCTTCAGCCCCGGCGTAGAGCCCTAAGAGCCAATGGGCTTTAGCCCCTGAAGACAGTCTTTCCGGTATTCTTCCGCAACCTCTGTAATCTTACCATAATCGACAGCATGTGCGACGCACTCACAACTTCAGTTAGCCCATCACTATCTGCAGTGATACTCGTCACACAGGCCTTGCCAGTCACGGTAAGCTCCCTGCGGCCAAGGTACGGCGAAAATCCTCCATTTCGCTCTCACTGCGCCTACCATCTAGCGCCCACGGCCCGTACTGGCCTGTGAACACGGGACATCCTAAATCTGCCTCCGTGAACCTCCCTGCCAGGGCGGCCAATTCCCTGGAAAACAGCACTAGCCGCTTGGGCTTGAGGGACCTGCGAATGCGCGCCATCGCGGCGGGTAGCTGTTTTTCGAGGAGTTGCTGGGCGTCGGCGGTCGCCACGCCTGGCTCCAAAGGGCACTCCAAAACATGCGTGAGAAACAGGCCGCGCTTCTGGAGTTCCGTTAGCACGGCATCGGCGGACTTTCCCTCCCTGGAGATTTGCAAGGCATCCAGCAGGTTGGCCGCTTCGCCCTGGTAGTTCCCTTCCGGGAAATAAAGAAACGCGGCGTCGGCTTCGGGGGCAATGCCGCCGAGGAGCAGCGCCTGAATGTGCACGGGACGGTAACGTGTAGTCCATTCCAGCCGCTGCAGCCGTCGCGCCAGGTGCGCCGCCGACGCGGTCTGGCCGCACGCATCGCACGGGAGCGAAAGTGCCGTGGTCATGGTCTTCAGAAAGCGTAGTCCAACCAGGAAGTTGGCGCAAATAGACCATAGGACAAGTAGTTTCCGAGTGTCGCTAGCCGAAGGTCAGGTTATGTTCATCAATGGCCCCGCTGGCATTTAGATGCTCGATTTCGGCATCTGACTCGAACTGATCGGCAAGTCTTTCCGCAAGTCGGGTATGCAAGATCTCCTCGGCAAGAGCGTAAAAAGAAGGCTTCCACCTCAAAGCGCCGCTGACCGTCAACCATTTTGCGGAAATTGACCCACTAATCCACGTGCCATTACCGGAGAAGTGAATAATGGTCAATTTCACGAAGTTCGCGAATTCGCGAGGGACTTGGGGTTTTGTGGTGCGCGCACTCCAACGTTTTCAAGAGTTTAGGTCTGGCCTTCGTATTGCTGTTTGACTGATGCACGCGGAGATTCTCTCCTACTCGCGCAGCCGCGGATTGTTTGCGCGGCTCAATTGGTGAAGGGCGTGGTCATTCGGCCCGAAGACGATCTGAACCGGGCCGTTTGCTACAGGAGCGCATGCGCGCTGCTAGCCGACAATAAGCGTTCCTTGCAAATCTCGAACTACCGGAGGCAGACTATGGATTACAACGCGGATATAGAAAGTCAGCACAAATGTGCTCACAAACAATGCCGGTGCCAGATTCCATCCGCGCAGAAGTATTGCAGTGACTACTGTGCGAATGCTGAAGAGGTGGACGAAGTCAAGCTCCAATGTCAGTGTAAACACAAGGCGTGCGCGCTGGATTGAGTGCCTTGCCGATCGGCAATACGTAGCGGAGGCAGTTTTGCTCGAGGGAGATGAACGATGAAGGCATACGAACTACTTCGAAAGCCGCTTTTGTATGCTACCGCTGTGGCGTTGTGTTTCGCGGGGATAGGGAGCCTAGGACCTCCCTTGGCAGCTCAAGGAAATAATCAGGACGAGGAACTGCAAATGGGCCAGATGGTCTTCGACGCACTGAAAGCCAAGGGTGAAATCATTGAATCGTCCCCGCTATACGACCAGTTGCGACCCATTGCCGACGCCATTACCCGAGCGGCGCAGCCGCGATACAACCATCCGTTCAAGTTCTACCTGGTTCATGAAGATCAGCCGAACGCATTCTCAACTCCGGGCGGCAACGTGTATGTCGTCGATTCGCTGCTGTATGCCGTGAAGAATACTGACGAACTCGCCGGAACGCTGTGTCACGAGGTCTCCCATACCATCCATCACGATACCATGGCGTTGATGAAGGAGCAGGAGAAAATCTTGGCGCGCGAAGTCGGGGCGGCTGTTCTCTTGGGACCTGCCGCTGATATATTGGCCATCGCCCTCCTTGGTAAGCTTCATTCTCAAGGCTACTCCCGAGACGTGGAGGAACGAGCGGATCTGACTGGCTCCGATGTTTGTGCCTCAACTGATTATTACAACCCTTGGGGTCTGATATGGCTGTTCCAGGATTTTTCCAGCGCGAACACCAAACAAGTACCGGAGCTCCTATCGGACCACCCCAACGATCAGCACCGGATCGATGCCTTAAAGAAGCATTTCCGGCAGAATCCATCGGTCTTCGGGAAATTCAATTCTGATCCGAAGTCGGCTATACCTTTGTCAGTTCCCAAGAACGCTCCCGAAGTGTTCTTGCACTGAAAATCGATTTAACCGTGCTGCCGGCAAACGACAGTGCGTCAAAAGGAGAAAAAAATGAGTGTTTTTTCTGATTTAGTGGTCGCTAGCATCGAGCAAGCCAGGAAATTCTGGGGCTGGTTTCTCGCGATAGGCATTCTGCTGGCGATTCTCGGTATCACATGTATCGTAAAATCACAGACCGCAACCACTTTTTCGATCCTGGCGCTAGGTTGGATCCTTGTGGTCAGCGGAATACTGTGGCTCATAAGTTCGTTTTACGCCATCAGTTGGCAGGGATTCTTTTTGTACCTGCTGAACGCCATCCTTCGCATAGTGATCGGATACCTTCTGATCAGTCACCCGGGTGCAGCCGCGGCAGGAGTGACCGGGTTGGTTGCTTGCCTCTTCATCGTGGGAGGTCTGTACCGGGCAGCCGGGGCGACTCTCATTCAATTCCCGACGTGGGGATGGACGGTCTTTGCGGGACTCGTCGCTCTCGTTCTCGGCATTTATCTTCTGGCGACTTGGCCTACAGCTACCACCTACTTCCTTGGTTTGGCGATCGGCGTCGACCTGCTATTAGACGGAACAGCTCTGGCAGGTTTTGCCGGCACCATTCGCAGCGGCTTGCCCAAAGTGCAAACCAAAACTCCCTGAGCCCAACGATACTCAATACCGCAATGGACGTGACACCCGCTTCCACGCGACCGTGGGGGAAATGTATCCACGCCAGTTGAGATCGTACCGAAAGCCGATGCGAAACATGTGCCAACTACCGCTTCCATCAGGCGAATTGTAGACGAGATAAGGCGGCCAGGCCAGTCCGATGCTCGTGCATTCGGGATTTCCGATTAAGACGAAAGGTGGCTCGTGCTCCGACTTCCATGACAGGTGGCGTTGTGCCCAGCAAACGACCGTCGCTCCGACCCGGCGGTCAGATCCCTGGTTAATGCAGCCCTGGCTCACGGGAGCCGCAGGCGCAACGCAGGGTTGCGTGGGCTGAGCGTGGAACGCGAGTGCAAAGTATAAGCCGACGCATGTAAAGGAGGCGGCAAGACACGCCGGAGCCCGCCTCCGCGGCCTAGTGAGCCGGTCTAAGCGCCACGCATGTTTGATCATCCGCTCTGCCTGCCTTCCCTGCTGCGCCCAAGATGGCCGCCAGAACGTCTGAGAAATGGCGCATGGCTGCGGAGCGACCTTAAGCAGCATTGCGATTTCGACCACATTCGGGAATCACTCCCGGTTTGTCGGTAACTCGGAAACAGGCCCCTGCCACAGGACAATGGTGAATGGCGGCATGTCTGTTTTCTTTAATTGTGTCGCGGGAACGGCCAAGAAACCGCCGGAAATATTACTTGGAAACGGCAGCGGCCGAGGATGATGGCAGCTTGGAGCGCAGGCACCACTTCAGCTCCTGGCTCATATCGGTGATTTCCATGCCGGGCATGACAATGAACTTGCAGGACTGCATTTCGCGGGGCTCGTCGTCATCCGGCAGTTGGCAGGTCACGCGACAATACTGACAATCCTGATTCCAGCAGAACCGCCCGTACGGGATCGTCTCCGGGCTGATGAACTGAAAGCAGCGCAGCAGCGAATTGCGCTCGGGCACCTGAAACTTCTTTCCCATGATGGTGATCTCCACCAATTTTTCGTACGGACGAAATGGTTCCGACATGATTGTGCCCTGCTCCCTGTGCACTCCGTGTGGCGGCATCGTGCGGACTCCCCCGAGCCTGCAAATCGCCCGATGCTTTATCAGGTTAGTGCGGAGAATGGACGCGAACAACGGCGGGATGTTCGGAGCGTGGCTAATGTGCTACGGGGGCCAGTACTGGCCGCACCAGCACTACGGCCTTATCCCTGTAGCGCAGACCTGAGGCTTTCTTTTGGGTCTCTTTTGCTTTTGTGGCACAGTCACTCCTGACTGTGCTCTTGGGTTTGCCTGGGTGCCAGCAGCTCGTAGGGGCGCAGCATGCCTGGCCCCATGTCCGCACGACCTCTGTCCATCGGTGGGTTTGGAGTGCGGCGACCTGTTTACCCTGCTTGCCCCGAGCTTCGAAGGGAGATTCGAAGGGCCGCCGCTTTTACGCACTGAGCAGCTCCGCAAGAGTGTCTTTCTTTGGAGCACGGATCGACCGGCCCCGCCTCGCAGGGTCATCTCTCGGGCTACGCGCGAAAAACAATGCGGTGTCAGCGGATGATGTCGAAAAACTGGCACATGCGCCGGTACTTTTCATAGCGTGCCTGGACCAGTTCTTTCGCGCTTTGGTTGGTCAGCACAAGAAGCTGTTTCTCGAGCACTTCGGCAAAGAATTTCGCGGCCGCCTCGTGATCGCTGTGAGCGCCGCCGTCGGGCTCGCGAATGATCTCGTCAATGATGCCCAATTCGTGCAGGTCATTGGCCATGATCTTCATGGCGATGGCCGCGGTTTCCGCCTTGGTGGAATCGCGCCAAACGATGGAGGCGCAACCCTCCGGCGAAATCACGGAGTAGAAGGCGTTCTCCAAGATGTTCACGCGATCGCCGACGGCCACGGCCAGCGCTCCCCCGGAGCCGCCTTCCCCGGTGACGGTCACGATGATGGGAATAGGCAACCGCGCCATCTCCCGCAAATTGTGCGCGATGGCCTCTCCCTGGCCGCGCTCCTCGGCGTCAATGCCGGGATACGCGCCGGGCGTGTCAATGAAACACAGCACCGGGCGGCCGAATTTTGCGGCGAGCTGCATGACACGCAGGGCCTTGCGGTAGCCTTCGGGCTTGGGCTGGCCAAAATTGCGCATCACGCGCTGTTTGGTGTCTCGCCCTTTCTGGTGGCCGATGACGGCCACGGGGCGCCCGTGGAATTTACCCATGCCGGCGATTATCGCTTTGTCATCGCCAAAGCTGCGATCGCCGTGAATCTCGATGAAATCGGTAATCAGCAGGTGGATCCAATCCAGCGTGTAGGGCCGTTGCGGGTGTCGCGCAATCTGCGCGCGCTGCCACGGGCCCATGTGCGCGTAGAATTCGCGGCGGAGCTCCAGCACCTCCTGTTTCAGGCGCTCGACTTCGGCTTCCCCTTCATCGGTGGCCGCCAGGCGCCGCAACTCCTCGACGTCCTTTTCCAGGCGCTCAATTTCGCGCTGCCGTTCAACCGTGGATGTGCCCTTCTTCTCTTTATGTGCTGCGCACATTACGCCACCATCTGGATCGCCTGCTGGCCGCAAATCTGCCGCACGGCGTCAATCAGTTCCTGCTGGATGCGAATCCTCTTCTGCGACTGCAAAAGCGCCACCTTGCCGTCGGGCGAGAGCAGCTCAAACACTACCGTACTTGGCCCCGGCGCGCTTGCAAATAAATGATCGAGCTGTTCGAGGGTGCCTTCGTCCAGCCGCGCGAGATCCAGGCGCACCCGGAATTCGGAGGCGGCGCGATCGGCGATGTCCGTAACACGGCGGGCTTCCTGCAGGGAGAGGCGCGTGCCCGCTTCTTCCACCTGCACACGCACCTTCAGAAGCAGCGGCTCGCCGCGCTTCAGGATATTCTCCAGCCGGGCGAAGCTTTCCGGAAATGCCAGGAGTTCCTGCACGCCGGTCATGTCCTGCAGAGTGTAGATGGCCCAGCGCGCGCCTTTTTTCGAGCGCATGGGACGCGTGCCGACGATGAGCCCCGCGACGCTGATCTCTTTGCCATTGCGCTGCCCCTCCACTTCTTCCAGGGAAAGTGCGCCCAGCTCCTTCAAACGCGCGACATATTTTTCCAGCGGGTGGCCCGAAACGTAAAACCCCAGCATGGCGTATTCGCTGGCCAGCCGCTCCTCTTCACTCCAGGGGGCGGCTTCGCGCAACTCGAAATGCACCTTGGCCTCTGCCGCGCCGCCGCCGAAAAACAAACCGTGCTGGCCCGATTCCCGGCTGCGCGCGGCACGCTGTAGCGCCGCCACGGCGTCGTCCACGGAAGCGACCATCGGCTCGCGCGGTCCCAGCGAATCCATGGCGCCGGATTTGATCAGGCTCTCAAAGACGCGCTTGTTCAGGAACCGCGGCTCGATGCGTTCGCAGAATTCGTACAGAGACTTGAATTCGCCCTGCGCGAGACGCGATTCGCGTATCGCCTTGGCGTTGTTCTCGCCGACATTCTTGATGGCCGCCAGGCCGAAGCGAATGGAAGCGCCCACGGGCGTGAAGTACAGATCGCTCTCATTCACGTCCGGCGGCAGGATGGAGATGCCCATGCCGCGCGCTTCGTTGATGTACTTCACCACCTTTTCCGTGTTGCCGGTTTCGGAGGTTAGCAGCGCGGCCATGAATTCCACGGGATAGTGTGTTTTCAGGAAGGCGGTCTGGTAGGCCAGCAGGGCGTAGGCACAGGAGTGCGACTTGTTGAAGCCGTAACCCGCGAATTCTTCCATCAGATCGAAGATGCGTACGGCCTTCTTTTCGGGAATCTTGTTTTTCTCGCAGCCCGCCAGGAATTTGGCGCGCTGGGCGGCCATTTCCTCTTTTTTCTTCTTGCCCATGGCGCGGCGCAGAATGTCCGCTTCGCCGAGAGAAAAACTCGCCAGTGAGTTGGCAATCTGCATCACCTGTTCCTGATAGAGGATGACGCCGTAGGTTTCATCGAGAATGTCTTTCAACTGCGGCAATTCGTAGCTGGCCTTGGTTTTGCCCTGTTTGCGATTGATAAAGTCATCGATCATGCCGCCCTGGATGGGGCCGGGGCGGTACAGGGCGTTGAGCGCGGTCAGGTCTTCGATGCGCGTGGGGTGATACCGGCGGAGGATGTCGCGCATGCCGTGGGATTCAAACTGGAAGATGGCCGTGGTATCGCCGCGAGAGAAGAGCTTGTAAGTTGCTTCATCGTCGAGCGCGAGATTGTCAATTTCGATTTTCACGCCGCGGTTCTGCTGGACCATTTTGACGGCGTCGTGCAGCACGGTGAGCGTGGTCAGCCCGAGGAAATCCACCTTCAGCAGGCCGATGCGCTCCAGCGCGTTCATGTCGTACTGCGTGGTGACTTCGTCGCGGTTGGTCTTGTAAACGGGAACGAGCTCGGTCAGCGGCTGCGGTGAAATGACCACGCCGGCTGCGTGCGTGGAGGCATGTCTCGCCAGACCTTCCAGGCGCAAAGCCACCTTCATCAAGTCTCCCAGCTTTTCGTCGCTTCCAATCGCGGCTTTCAACTGCGGCGATTCCTCCAGCGCGGTTTTCAGCTCAATTCCCAGCGTGGCGGGCACGAGCTTCGCCAAACGGTCCACTTCGCCGTACGGAATGTCCATCGCGCGGCCCACGTCTTTGATCGCGGCCTTGGCGGCCATGGTGCCGAACGTGATGATCTGCGCGACGTTTTCGCGGCCGTATTTGTGCGTGACGTATTCAATCAATTCGCCGCGCCGCCGCATGCAGAAATCAATGTCGATATCGGGCATGGAGACGCGCTCTGGGTTCAGGAAGCGCTCGAACAGCAAGTTGTACTGCAGCGGATCCACGTCCGTGATGCGCAGCGCATAACTCACCAGGCTGCCCGCAGCGGAGCCTCGTCCCGGGCCCACGGGCACTTCCTGGGCCCTGGCGTAATGAATGAAATCCCAGACGATTAGGAAGTAGCCCTCGTAGTGCATCTTCTTGATCATCTCGATTTCGGCGGAGAGGCGGCGCTCGTAATCGGCAAGGGGATTGCGCAAGGCGCCCTGCTGGGCGCGGCGTTCCAGATACGGCACGCGCTGCGCAAAGCCTTCGCGAGCCATCTTCTCGAAGTAGCTGCCGGGCGTGTGGCCTTCGGGAACCTTAAACTCCGGCAAGGCGTTTGGGATGTAATCAATCTTGACGTTGCATCGCGCGGCTATGTCCACGGTGCGGCTGAGCGCGTCGGGCACTTCGCGGAAAACCCTGGCCATTTCCTCGGCGGTCTTGAAATAGAACTGGTCGGTGGCAAATTTCATGCGATGCGCGTCGCTCATGGTCTTGCCGGTCTGTATGCACAGCAGCACTTCCTGCGCGTGCGCATCTTCGTGGTGCAAATAGTGGCAATCGTTGGTGACCACCAGCGGAATGCCGGTTTCCTTGGAGAGGCGAGCCAGTTCGCGGTTGACGCTCTGTTCGATCTCGATGCCCTGGTCCTGAATTTCCAGGAAGAAGTTCCCTTTCCCGAAAATGTCGCGCAGCTTGTAGGCATTTTCGCGGGCCAGGTCATACTTTTCTTCCACGACGCATTCCGTCACCGGGCCACGCAGGCAGGCCGAGAGCGCGATCAAACCCTTGCTGTGTTTCGAGAGAAGATCGTAATCAATGCGCGGCTTGTAGTAGAAACCCTCGAGGAATCCCGCGGAAACGAGCTTGATCAGGTTGTGGTAGCCCTCCTGGTTCTCGCAAAGGAGCACCAGATGATTGCTGCCGCGCGACCCTGGCTCCATTTCGCTGCGCTCGCCGCCATTGGGAGGCCCGCCTTTTTCCCCACGGTCGTGGCGGCTGCCCTTGGCCACATAAACTTCGCAGCCGATGATGGGCTTGACGTCGCGTTTGCTGGCTTCATGGAAGAAATTGGCGGCGGCAAACAGGTTGCCGTGGTCGGTGACGGCCACGGCCGGCATTTTCCGGCGCGAGGCTTCGTCGAGAAGCTCGGAGATTTCGCAAGCGCCGTCCAGCAGGCTGTAGTCCGTGTGGAGGTGCAAGTGAACAAACTGCGGATTGCCCATGGAACTTGATTGTAAATCGCCGCACGCGGAAATGCGAACGCCTTTCTCGCGTTTCCCACAGCGCGCCATTACAACCTGCTGAACGACTGGGAGAAGTTGTCATCCCGAGCTGTAGCTCAGGCCTTTAGGCCTGAGGGATCTGCTTTCCCCGCCAGGCCGACTGAAAACAATCTCATTTCTCGGAACAACACAAACGCCAATCTTACGAACTATTTCTTGCCTTTGGCCTTCTTCGCGCTATTTGCTTTTTGCGAGGCCATGAGCCTCGCCTTGGTGCTGCCCTTGTCCGCGCCGCCGTGTTTCGCCGCCGCTGCGCCCGCGCCTGCTTTTTCACCCCCCTTGCCGGGTTTCTTTTCCTTTTTCTTGGGCGCTTCCTTGATGCCGGAAAGCCGGCGCAGCATTTTTATGCGTTCTTCGGGCGTTTTCCCGCGCCCGTTCAATTGCGCGGCAAACACTTCCTGCACCACATGGTCGAACTTCGGCCCCCGCGGCATGCCCAGTGCTTCCAGTTCGTTGCTCACGGCGGTCAGCGCCATGCGGATCGGGCGCCACTTATGCAGGAATGCCTTCAACTTGGATAGCGCCGCCGAGTTGTTGGATTCGGCAAGGAGATAGGCCACGTATTCCATCGGAAGCTTTTCGATGTAGCGGTAGGCTTCGATGGGCGTTTTCGTCTTTCTTCCTGCCAGGTCCTTCTGAATCTCGTGAGCCTTGTCGGGAAAACTCTCGATCACGTCGATTTCCGCGGAACGGAAGCCCAGCTTCGAGAGCACATGGCTGACCTCGCGGTCCTTGAGCCTGCCCAGAATCGCCAGCATCATCGGCGTGGCCAGGCGCGGGCGGAATCCCGCCATGAACAGGTCATCGCGCACCTTGATCATGCGATTGATGGCGTCGTAATCCGGGTGTTTCTTGGCCAGCAGCGGGTGCACGCGGTCCAGCAGGTGGTGCGCTTCCCATTCCTTCAAGGTGAGATGCGGGCGCTCTTCCTTCGCCAGGGCGCGCAATTCTTCCCCGGCGTCCTCGGGCGTGATGGTCTGGTGCAATTCCCTTTCGATGGCGAGATTGAACCATTCCTGCGTCCGCGATTCGAGTTTGTAGCCCATGCGCGCGGCCAGCCGCAAAGCGCGCAGCAGGCGCACGGGCTGATTGGTAAAGCTGTGAATCGTGAGCGCGCGCACTTCGCCGTGCTCGATGTCCGAAAGGCCGTTGGTGGGATCGAGGAGCAAACCGCGCGATGCGGGATTCAGCGAAATGGCGATGGCGTTTAGGGAGAAATCGCGCCGCCGGAGATCCTCCATGATGGTGGACCAGCGGATTTCGGGACGCGTGCCCGGGCGCACATAGTAATCGTCGCGCGCGGCGGAGATGCTGCCTTCGTAATCGCCGCTGAAGAGAATCTCAACCTGGCGCAGCTTTTCGTCCTCGGATAGAACCTTGGCCCCGCCCTTCTCCAGTTCGCGCGCCATCTTCGAGGGATTGCCTTCGACGCTGAAATCCAGATCGCGCAGGGTGGCGCCGGTAATCAGGTCGCGCACCGTGCCTCCAGTAAGATAGATATTGAGGCCCATGGCCGCGGCCAGCTCCTGCACGCGCAGCATAGCCGCGCGCTGTTCGGGCGAGAGCCGGCTTTCCAGCAAGAACATGTAGTCTGGCATTGTGCTCCTTCCGCTTCAGGGTGGTCATGCCCAAGAGGGCTGCCGCACCCGCGATGTATTGCCGCCCGCACGTTAGGCGCGCGGGTGATGTGCCTTGTAAATCTGCTTCAGTCTTTCCTCCACGACGTGGGTATAGATTTGCGTCGTGGAGATATCCGAATGGCCCAGCATCAACTGGACGGAGCGCAGGTCCGCGCCGCGTTCCAGCAAATGCGTTGCAAAACTGTGGCGCAGCATGTGCGGCGTCAAGCCCATGCGCATGCCCGCTTGCCTGCCGTACGCCGAGAGAATCTTCCAGACACCGACGCGGCTCAGCGGCCCGCCGCGCCGATTGATGAAGAGCGTGGTAACGTTCGCCTGTTTCGCATTCCCCAAAAGCTTGGGACGTGCGTCGCGCAGATAACGTTCCACGAGGGCGATCGCTTTTTTGCCAATGGGCACGATGCGTTCCTTATTCCCTTTGCCGATGCACCGCACGCAGCCCGCGGCGCGGTCCATGTCCATCACCCGCAGCCCCACTAGTTCGGAAACGCGCAAACCGGTGGAGTACAGCACCTCGAGCATGGCGCGGTCACGCAGCCCCAGCGGTTGCTTATCATCGGGCTGCGCCAGGAGCCGCTCTACTTCCTCCAGGCGCAGGTACCCGGGCAGCGAGCGGCGAATCTTCGGCGATTCCAGGTTCAGGGAAGGATCTTCCGTGCGGAACTCCTGCACCAGGGTGAAGCGGAAGAAATTGCGCATCGTGACCAGGTTGCGCGCCACCGTGCGGCTCTCCAGCTTCTGGCGGTACAGGCTGGCCAGAAAATCGACCAGGTCGTCGCGCGAAACGCTTTCCACGGTGAGCTTCTTCTTTTTTCCGAATTCCTCGAATTTCAACAGGTCGCGCCGGTACGCCGAAACCGTGTTGGGCGACAGTCCTTTTTCCACCCTTACGTGGGTCAAAAACGCCGCGATTGCCGTGGCAATTTCCATCAGCTTCCCGCCAACCCTTCCGCGGCTCCCGTCCGCCGCATGGCAATCCCGTACACCTCTTCGACTTCCGGACAGTGGAAAATCCACGTCAGCCCCACATAGAGCAGCGTCGCTCCCAGGATCATCCCCGCGAAAACGATCAATTGCAGGGAGAAGGCGCCTTGGAGCGCATTCCTCGCGTAATAGTTGGCGATCATGCAGCCGGCGCCCATGATCACCGAGCACAGCGAAATCTTGCTGATGGAGCGCAGAATTTCCAGCATGCCCAGCGAGCCGTAGCGCAAGCGGAAGATGATGAACAGCGTGAAGAAGTCGAAGAAGGTGGCCAGCGCCGTGGCCAAAGCGGGGCCACCGTTCTGAAACCGCCTGAACAGGAATTGCAGGAAAATGACGTTGAGGACGATGTTCAGAACGAAAGAAATGGACGCCACGATCACGGGCGTCTTGGTATCGCGCGCGGAATAAAAGGCCGGCACAATCAGCTTGACGCAGGCCAGCGCCGGCAAGCCGATGGCATAGTACAGCAGCGGGCGCGCGGTCAAACGCGTGGATTCCGCGACGAACTGCCCGTGCTGGAATAGCACGCGGATGACTGGCTCGCGCAAAATCATCAGTCCCATCGCCGCGGGCACCGTGATGTACGCGACGATGCGCACCGCGAAGGTGAGTGTTTTCTTCAATCCATCGTAATTATTGGCGGCCGCATGGTGCGCCATCATCGGCAAAATGGCGGTGGCCACGGCAATGGCGTAGCCGCCGAGGACCAGTTCTGTGACGCGGTCGGCGACATACAGAGCGGTAAGGCTGCCGCGAGGCATGCGCGCGGCCTTGGCAAAGTAGGTGTCCACGAAAAAATTGATCTGCGAGATTCCCAGGCCGAAGAAGCGCGGGAACATCACGCGCGCCACGCTGCGGATTCCCGGATGCGAGAACGAAATGCCGAAGTCAAAGCGCATTCCCCGTCTGACCATCTGCGGTATCAGGATTAGGAATTGCAGCGCTCCGCCGACCAGCACGCCCACCGCCAGCGATACCGCCGGGCTATGGAAGTAGCGCCAAACCATGGCGGTAGAAAACGCGATGATGGATAGGTTTAGAAGGACGGTCGTGGAAGCAGGCAGGGCGAAATGGCCGAAGCAGTTGAGAATGCCCATGCCCAGGGCCGCGAGCCCCACGAAAAAAATGTAAGGGAAGACGATGCGGTTCAGGGCGATGGCCTCATCCCAACCAGCAGTGGAAAACGGTGCGATCACCTGGCGCGAGAAGATCACTCCGATTACGGTGATGACGGCCAAGACCAGCGCCAGGGTCCAAAACAGCTTGTTGGCGAAGTCCCAAAGCTCTTCCTTCGAGCGTTCCCGCATGTACGTGGTGAAAACGGGAACAAAGGAAGCCGCGACTGTGCCCTCGCCGACTAAGCGCCTGAAAAGATTGGGGATGCGGTAGGCCAGAACAAAGGAGTCGGCGCTCAGCGTGGTGCCGAGGAGGAGCGTGATACGTTGGTCACGGACGTAACCGAGAACTCGGCTTGCAATCGTTACCAGCGATATGATCGATGCCGATTTCAGGATTTCTTTTTTATCGGACAAGGCCTGGCTCTCAAGACCTAACCCCAATAAAAACAATGGGTTGACAGGAAAAACGTGTTTAAATTAACATAACTTCAATCATTCTGCAATGGTTTCGTCGCCAGAAACGGAAAATTTCGCTTTGAAAACGCGTACCCCAGCCACCACCCACAAAAAAGTGGTGATTGAACTTCTCGACCGCACGGCCATCCGCGGATTCCTGAACCCCTCTCGCCTGGCCCATGCCGAAGTGCTGGAACTGCTCACCCCGGATGGCGCGCGCGAGGAGATCGAACTCGCCAAAGTGCGCGCGATTTATTTTGTCCGCGATCTGACGGAAGATTTCGAGCCGGAACGCAAGTCGTTCCTGAGCCGCCCGAAACTCGATGGCCTGTGGGTGAAGCTGCGCTTCCAGGACGGCCAAATCCTCGAGGGCGTGATTCCCAACGACCTGCTAACCTTCCTCGATAACGGCCTGCACCTCACCACGCCCGATTTCAATTCCAACACCGACCGCATCTTCGTCCCGCGCTCCGCCCTCTCAGAATTGACCGTCCTCGGCGTAGTCGGCATCGCCCGCCGCAAACCCGCCGCAGCCGCTGCAGCAGTAGCAGCCGCGCAGCCCCGCCTCTTCAACGAATAAACGAGTTCCGGGTAACTTTCCGGCCAGCGCGCTCAGTGCACCGGGTTGCCATCGGCGTCGATCTTGTGAACTTCGCCGATGTTCAGTTCGCGGATGCCCGCTTCGACTTTGCTCATGTCGCCTACGACCACCCAGATGAGATGGCTGGGCAGGATGTACTTTTTGGCGATTTCGTTCGCCGTGTCTGGAGTAACCGCCAACACTTTCTGCGTATAGGTGTTGTAATAGTCCTCCGGCAGGCTGTACTGCAGGATTGTGCCGTACGCGGCGGAAAGTTGCTGCACCGTCTCGAACGTTCCGGGGAGACCGAGCGTGGCGTCGGACTGCTCGTCCTTGAGCTCCGCCTCCGTGATCGGTTTGCCGCCCACGATGTTCTTGTACTCCGCCACCAGTTCGGCAAAGGACTCCTTGGTCTTGTCTGTCTGCACCGGCGAAAAACTGTAGTAGGGACGCTGGCCGCGCGCCGGCAGCAGCCGGGAGCCCACGCCATAAGACCAATGCTTGTCTTCACGCAGATTCATATTGATGCGTGAACTGAAGTTTCCGCCGAAGACGTCATTCACCATATCCAGCGGCACTTCATCGGGATCGTTGTACGGCGGCGCCAGTTGCGCGGCGACAATCAAGCTCTGCCCGGAGCCCGGGCGGTCAATCAGATAGACCACATCCTTTTCCGGCTCGGGAACCTGCGGGATAGTCCTCTTGGCCACGTCTCCCGCCTTCCATGAGCCGAAGAGCCTTTCGAGCTTGGGCGTGATCTCGGCCAAGGTCGTGTCGCCAACGATGAGCAACGTGGCGTTATTCGGCTTGTACCAGGTGTCGTGGAATTTGGCCAGGTCCTCGCGGGTCATCTTGCTCACGCTGGATTCGGTGCCCGTGCCGACGAAGGCCCCGGTGTAGGGATGTCCCTTGCCGTAAAGCAGCGTGGGCACGATGCGCAGAGCCATGGAGCGGGGCGTGACCTTCTCCCGCTGAATGGCGGCAAGGCGGTCTTTCTGCAAGCGCGCGAACTCCTTCTGAGGGAAGGCCGGATGGAGGATTAAGTCGGCATAAATTTCCAGGGCCTTGTCCATATTGATCTTGAGGGCGTTGAGATCGACGGACGCGTAATCCAAATTGGCGCCGGCGGAGAATTCGGCGCTGAGCGATTCCAGTTCTTCGCCGATTTTCAGCGAATCACGCGTCGGCGTGCCCTCTTCGAGCATGCGCTGCGCGAAGCTGCAGGTGCCCCGAGCATCCGCGGGGTCCGCGGCGTAGCCGCTTTCCACCAGCACCGAGAAGTTCACTACCGGCGCGGTGTGGCGCTCCGCGAGGACGACTTTCAAACCGTTCGAGAGCGTGGCTTTCTGCATGGCAGGAAGATCGAGCGACATCGCGGAGCCTAGTGCGGGCTCCTTCGAGCGATCGATCGGGGCGGTTGTTTTCAGATTGGTGGGATACGGCTGCACTTCCAAAATGTAATCGCCGTCGCTCAGCCAGTCGTTCGCGGCCTTCTTCACCGTGGCCGGGGTGGCTGCCTGTACCCGCTTGAGATACTCCTTGTAACAATCCGGATTCCCCGTGAATGTCTGGCAGCGCGCGAGGATGTCACTCTTGCCGCCGAAGCCGCCGATGCGCTCCATGATCCGCGCGTACTCGCCGAAGATTTGCGTCTTGGCGAGTTGCAACTCGGCCTCGCTCGGTCCGTTCTTCAGGAAGTTTTGCAACTCCTCATCCGCGGCCGTTTCCACTTTTTTCAGGTCCGCGCCCGGTTTCGCGGTCAGGGTGAGATAAAACTGCCCCGCGATCTCGTTGTTATTGTCGGTTGCGGTGGCGCTGGTCGCCGTCTGATCTTTGTAAACCAGGCGCTTGTAGAGGCGCGACGTCTTACCCGCGCCGAGAACCTGTGCAGCCAGATCCAGCAAGGCTTCTTCGGGTGAAGATGACTGGGGCACGTTCCAAACGCGATAAAGACGCGCCTGGGGCACGCGATCCTGCACCCAGTCCCGGTGCGTGCCGCTCCGTTTGGCCACCCATACCGCCTGATGATCGATGGGTGGGCCGGGCGGGATCCCGCCGTAGTACTTCTCGACCTTTTGACGCGCTACTTCCGGAGTAATGTCGCCCGCGATGACCACCGTGACGTTGTTCGGGCCGTAATAGGTTTTGAACCATTCCTGGACGTCACTCAAAGAAGCCGCATCCAGGTCTTTCATCGAACCGATGGTCGTCCAGGAATAAGGATGGCCCACCGGATAAGTGTTCTCCGTCAGGAGCTGCCGGGTAACTCCGTAAGGCTGGTTTTCGCCTTGGCGCTTTTCGTTCTCCACCACGCCGCGCTGGAGGTCCAGTTTCTTCTGGTCCAGAACGCCCAGCAAATGGCCCATGCGGTCGCTTTCGGCGAACAACACATAGTCGAGCATGGAGGTGGGCACGTTTTCAAAATAATTGGTGCGGTCGCTGTTCGTCGTTCCGTTCAGGTCCGTGGCGCCGATGCGTTCCATCGCGTTGAAGTAGGTGTAATTGAAATTTTCACTGCCGCTGAACATCAGGTGCTCGAACAGGTGCGCAAACCCGGTTTTCCCGGGCTTCTCATTCTTCGAGCCCACGTGGTACCACGTGTTCACCGCCACGATGGGGGCCTTGTGGTCCTCGTGAACCAGGACGGTCAGGCCATTGTCGAGCACAAACTTGGTGTAAGGGATGTCCGGGATGGGGATTTTCGACGAAGCGGCCGCTGGCGCCTTCGCCTTCGGAGCAGAATCGGACTGCGCGAACGCCGGAACGAAGCCGAAGATCGCTAGCAGTACGGCGACAAGGAAACTCGCCAGACCTCTCAATGTCGTATTTCTCAAGGAATTCCTCCCGCTCAGACTTATCACTCCCCACTGAATGGACGGGGCGTCGGGTGAGTATGTTAGCAAAGAAATGTCGACTTGGAAGCCGGGGCTAAGTCCTGCCAGGCCAGGTCATCGCAAACTGACCCATTGCCAATAAATCCTCCTTCTGTACTTCCCTCTCGGCGCTGTGCGAGACTCACAGTTTGCGGAGGCGAAGCGCCCATGAAACTCCAGGAACTGGCACAAAAACTTGACTGCCGTTTGGAAGGCAATCCCTCGGTCGAAATCACCGGCGTCGCCGGGATTGATCGTGCGCAATCCGGAGAAGCGACATTTCTGGCGAACCGGCGCTATTCGCCGCAACTGAAGACGACGCAGGCCTCGGCTGTGTTCGTTGAAGACGGCGTGGCGCTCGAACGCGCCTCCGGCCTCGCGCCCCTGGCGGCTTTGCGCACGGGGAATCCCTATCTCGCGTTTGCGCACGCGATTGAGCTGTTCTATCAACCGCCATCGTACCCCCCAGGAGTGCATCCGACCGCGGTGATCGCAGCCACAGCGCGAATTGGCGGCGGCACGCATATCGGCCCCTATTGTTTTGTGGATGAGGACGTGGAACTCGGTGCGAACGCGGTGCTGCATAGCTTCGTGACCCTCTACCGGGGCGCTAAAATCGGAGTGCATTTCTTCGCGCACGCGCATGCGGTGGTGCGCGAGCACTGCCGCATCGGCGATCGCGTGATCCTGCAGAACGGCGTGATTGTCGGCGGCGACGGCCTGGGTTTTGCCAAGCGCGGGGACGGCACCTGGCACAAGATGGCGCAGTCCGGGCCGGCGATTCTGGAGGACGACGTGGAGGTGCAAGCCAACGCCTGTATTGATCGCGCCACCGTGGGCGAAACGCGCATCGGCCGCGGCACAAAGATTGATGACCTGGTGTTGGTGGGCCACGCATCGCAGGTTGGCGCGAACACCCTGCTGTGCGGTCAGGTCGGCTTGGCGGGCTCAACGCACATCGGCGACAACTGCATTCTGGCGGGGCAGGTGGGCATAGCGGGACATTTGACCGTGGGCGATGGCGCGGTGATTACGGCGCAAAGTGGCGTGCCCAACGACGTGCCACCGCGCTCGCTCTATTCCGGCTATCCGGCAGTAGAGAATCGCCAGTGGCTGAAGATGATGGCGGCGTTGAATCGTTTGCCGGAATTACAGCGCCGCGTCCAGCAGCTAGAGGCGGAATTGGACTCGCGCAAGAAGTGACGCACCTGATTGCTCCTGCCTAGCCAGCCATTTTGGAGTGCGGCGCCTTGGCGCCGCTTTTACAATCGCAATCCTAGCATCCAAACCCATCACCAACTCCGAAAATTGTCATTCCGACCGGAGCGGCCCGATTCCTTCTTCCGCGCCGCCTTCCGGCGTGTCGGGCCGCGCAGCGGAGCAATCTCCCTTCCGCCTAGGAGCCCCTCCGGTACGACCCGGGCGCACCCTCCTTCTACGCCGCCCCAGGAAACCCCAACGGCCGCTGATCCGGCGGGAGGGCCGCCGCAATCTCGTCGTGCAGGCGCCGCGTGAGGGCATCGCGTTCCTCAAACGTGTACTGCGTCGCGTCAATGGGCGCCAGAAACTCCACCGTGATTTCGCCCGGCTTGATGTTCAGCTTGCGTTTCTCCATCACGCGATGCGCGCCGGAGCATGCGATGGGCACGATCGGCACTCCCGCCTTGATGGCCATCACCGCGGTTCCCTTCTTGAGTTCCTGCAAGCGTCCATCGCTGCTGCGCGTGCCTTCCGGGTAGATCAGGAACGATTGGCCCGCGCGAATTGCTTCCGCGGCTTTTTCCATGCTGACGATGGCGGAATCGCGGTTGGAGCGGTCCACGGGGATGAAATGCGCCAGACGAAACGCCTGGCCCACAATGGGATAATCGAAGAGCGAGCGCTTCGGCAGAATGGCGATGCGGCGCGGAATGGACCACACCACCGCGGGCGCATCCGCGGAGCTCGTGTGATTCGCGGCAAAAATGCAAGTGCCGGGCGGAATGCGCTCCAAGCCCTTGACGTGGACGCGCACGCCCACGCAACGCATCAGAAACACTACGCCGCCCACACCCGCCCAGTACAGCGGATCGACATGGCGTGTAACGAAGGTGTAGATGAGCAGCGGCGGCCCCAGCACAAGGGTATAAAGCGTCACAAAAACGCAGATGAAAGCCCCGCGCAGCATGCTCTAGGAAAAACTCTCTCCAATCCTCGGCGCCGGGTCAAGTGCTCGTTCAGCGATTCCCGGCAGCGACCGCATCGGTGCTGCCGCGCAGGAGGCCCTCGCGGATGCGCCGTGCGCGCTCGCCGGCATTGGCGCTTTCCGCAACCTGGTAGAACGTTTCGTGCCGCTCGCCGAGTCGTATGTCGATGTTCTGCTCCTTATCATCGCGGCGCACGCGCAGGTGCAACGTGTCGCCTGGTTTTTGTTGGCTGAGCCAACGTTCTGGCCTGTGCGGAGGCTCGCCATTGTTCCAGCGCACAATTTCGTCGCCGACGAGGAGTCCGCTCTTTGCCGCGGGTCCATCGACGTCGATCACCCTGACGGTCCAGGGGCCAGTGGGATCGCGTTCCAGCGTGAAGCCCATTACCGCGTGGGTGATTTCCCGCTCGTGTAATTCGAGGCCTGCGCACGCCAGCACTTCGGTATAGGGCAGGGGCTCCATGCCGGCCACGTATTTGGCGAAGAAATCCTCCATCGGAACTCCAGTCACTTTTTCGGCGGTCAGCCGAATGTCCAGACTGTCGCGATAGAACTTCCCTTCCTTGGCGAAGTCCCGGTTCATGGTGCGCAGCACGTCGTCGAGGCTCTTTTGGTTGTCCGTGCGATCGCGAATCAGGATGTCCAGCAGAACGCCGAGCACTTGGCCCTTGGTGTAATACGAAACGCTGCGCTGCGGCTGGTTGTAGAGTGCGTACTTCTCCAGCCAGGCGTCCAGGCTGGATTGTTCCGCGCTTTGCCAGTGCCCGGCGGGGCGGCTTTCGAGTTCGCTGATCTGGCCGCTGAGGTCCTGGTAAAACTCCTGCTTGCTCCAGAGGCCCGTGCGCACCAGCGCATAAGCAGCATAGGTGTTGGTGACGCCTTCGGCGAACCACAACGCGCGCGTATACATCTCGTGCGTGTAGTCAACGGGCTCAAGGGAGGCGGGGCGGATGCGTTTGACGTTCCACACGTGGAAAAATTCGTGCGCAGCGACGTTTTGCAGGTACGACGCAGATGACACGTAGATTGCCGTGCAATTGGCATGCTCCATGCCTCCGTCGGCGCCGTTGGTGGCTTTGCCCAAGTGCAGAATGAAGGTGTAGTGGTTGTAAGGGGCGCCGTCCATCATCTTGACTTCGTACGTCACGACTTTCCGCAGGGTTCTCTCAACATCCTGTTTTTTCCAACTGTCGCCATGAATCACCACGCGAACCGAAGGTGTGACGTCAGGCAGCGTGAACTCCTCGAATTTCGACGCTTCCACCGGCGCATCAGCAAGCGCGTCGTAGCTGGCCGCTTCAAGCAGGAACGTGTGACTCTCGAAGACACCGCCGCTCAGCGTTTCCGATGCCACACGCCACTGGCCCGGCACGTCGGTGAGCGTGATAACGCTCTTTTCCGCGCGCCGCTCGGGCACGTACAACAGAATCATCGCTGGATTAATGAAAGCGTGATCTTCGCTGAGCTGGCTATTGAACGGGCCAGGATCGTCCCAAAACGTGTCGTAGCGCACGGTGACCGTGCCGCTGCCCGTGAGGTGCCAGGTCAGCTTGTCCAGCTTCTCGATCGGCACGGTTTTGCCGTCCACAAAGGCTTGCACTTGCTGCACGTGGCTGCTGAAATCGCGAATTTCGTACAGTGCGTTCCAAGCGGGCATTTCCAGCTTCAGATCGTCCTTCACGTCGGGAATTTCGATGGAGACGTGAAAGAGGTGCTGTTCCGGATGAGCGAGGGAAACGGTGTAGCGGATTTCCGCGCGTGATGCCGGAGGAGAAATCAGCAGCAGGCAAAGAATCGCCGCCGCGGCTGCATACGCCAACCTTCGCGCTCTTCGCGTCACTTCGACTGCGCCTCGGCGGGAATTTGTCTTGCCGCCAATTTCTTCAGAAGTTTCTCGCACAAGCCATCAAAGCTGCCATTGGACATCACCAGCAGCAAATCGCCGGTGCGCGCTTCGGCGGCAAGAACTTCGGCTATAGCGTCGGCTCCCGGCAGGACACGCGCGTCCTTGCCCAAGCTGCGAACGGCGGCCGCCACCGTTTCCGGGTCGAGCCGCTGCTCGTCGCTCAATTGTGCGGCGCGATGCACGCTACCCAGCAGCACGCGATCGCCCAGCGCCAGCGCCGGCGGCAGCGCATCCTGAAAAACGCGGCGGCGCATGGAATTCGAGCGCGGCTCCAAAATCGCCCACACTCGACGGTTCGGCCAGTGTAGGCGCGCTGCTTCAATCGTGGCGCGCACGGCGGTCGGATGATGCGCAAAATCGTCCACCACCACGATGCCGCCCACCTCGCCCTTCACATCCATGCGCCGCCGGACGCTGCGAAAGGATGCCAGCGCCTGTTGCAGGGCCTCGCGTCTGATTCCGCGCCCCTGCGCGACGACGAGCGCCGACAGCGCATTCAAAACGTTGTGGTGTCCCGTGGCAGCCAGGCGAAATTCCCCGTAAGCCTCGCCCTTGAATTTGACGCAGAACTTCATGCCGTCGCCGTCGCATTGCACGTCCGTGGCGCTCCAATCGTTGCCGCCCTCCAGGCCATACGTAATCACCGGGCAAAAGGCTTTTTCCGTGGCGTGGTGCAGCGCTTCGCCGGCATCCGCGTCGCCCCAGACGACGATGCGCCCGCGCCGCGGCACCAAATTCACCAGCCGGCGAAACGCTAACTGGTAGGCGCCGAAATCGGCGTAAATATCGGCGTGATCGTATTCCAGCGAGGTGATGATCAGGTCGTCCGGGTGGTAATGGAAAAACTTCGCGGCTTTGTCCCAATACGCGGAATCGTACTCGTCGCCTTCCAAAATGAACTCTTCGCCGCCGCCGAGGCCGTAGCTTTTGCCGAAATTTTCGGCGATGCCGCCCACCAGAAAATTGGGCTTCTTCCCTGCCACCTGGAAAATCCAGGCGAGTATGGCGGTCGTGGTGGTTTTTCCATGTGTGCCGCTGACAACGATGGAATGTTTCCCGGGTAAGAATTCTTCTTCCAGAATTTCCGGCAGCGAGTGGTATTTCAGCTTGCGGTCGAGCATCTCCTCGACTTCCACGTTGCCGCGAGAGAGAGCGTTCCCGACTACCACAAGGTCGGGCGCCGGGGTGAGGTTCGCCGCGTCGAATTTGGCCGAGAACGGTATGCCCAGCGATTCAAGCAGCGTGGAGGCGGGCGGATAAACGCCCGCATCGGAGCCGGTCACGTGATAGCCGCGTTCGCGCAACATCCCGGCGAGCGGCGCCATGGCCGAACCCCCAATCCCAATCATGTGGATGTGTTTTGCCTTGGCCAAGTACAATTCCCCAGTTTATTCGACCACTGCCGGTTCCAGAATTTCCAGCGTACCCTCTCCCTTGGCATGCAATTTTGCGCGCACGCCCAGCGGAATCGTTAGCATGGGCCGCTTGGTATGGCCGATGGGCGCGCCGTAGACGATGGGAACCCCGAGCGGCCCGAGAATGCGCTCGCAAATTTCGGGAATCGTGGGGCTGCCTGCCACGGGAGGATCGCCCTCCGGGAAGTCACCCAGCACAACGCCATTCACGTCCTGCAATTTGCCCGCTTGCCACAAATGCCGCAGCGCGCGGTCTACCTGATACGGCTTCATGCCGCGGTCTTCCAGAACGAGAATGGCGCCCCGTGTGTCCGGCTCCCAGCCCGTTCCCAGAGTCGTTTGCAGCATGGTCAAGCAGCCACCGACAAGACGTCCGGTGGCGCTGCCGGAAGCCAGGCATTCCGCCTGAAGCGGTATCTTCCATCCACCCTTTGCCTCGCTGACGGTTTGCCAAAATGAGATCACGTCGTAGCCAGAAGGTTCATTGGCGCCGTGATTGAATCCCGCGGCCACCATGGGGCCGTAAAAGCCGGCCCAACTGCGCACCTCGTAAAGCAGCAGTTGAATGACGTTCAGGTCGCTGAAGCCGATGAGACACTTTGGGCCGAACAGAGAAGTCCCCAATCTGAAATCGATGAGGTAGTTCGCCCCGTAACCCCCGCGCGTGGCAATCACTCCGTCAACGCTCTTGTCATGAAATGGCTTGCGGAACAGCTTGACGAGTTCCTCGTGCGGCCCGGCAAAGTAGCCTTGCGGATGGAGTATCGGCGGATCTTCCACCCGAAAGCCAAGCCGACGAAGCTCCGCCACACCATCTGAAAGGGCGGCAGGTTCCGCGGGAGACGAAGGAGAAACGATGGCTATCTTGGAGCCCTTGCGCAGGGCCTTTGGCTTTTGCAGGAGAACGGAGCGGCGTTTCATTCGTAGCGGCCCTCGACAGAGATGACCTCGGTCAACACACCTTGCCGGTTGAGCTGCTGGACAATGTGCTCCTGTTGGCTTCTATTCACTTCGGCTTCAAATTCCACAATCGAATTCGCGCCCGCCATGGAAACGCGAAAATGATTCATCGGCACTTTCAGGCCGGCCATCAGTTGCTGAACTTCGGTCGCCACATTCTCCGCGTGGCTGGTGGTGAACCGGAACATCATCAAGTGGCTCTTCAGGTGCATTTTTTCCGCGGCCCAGCTCAGCACCACCAGTCCAAATAACACGATCCCCGTAGCCGCTGCGGCGACTTTATACATCCCCCCGCCCGCCGCCATGCCTATGGACGCTTCGACGAAAATCGTGGCGGCGGTGGTCATCCCGATGAGCCCAGCCCTGTCTTTCAGGATAGCGCCTGCGCCGAGGAAGCCGATGCCCTGAACGATATTGGACGCGATGCGCGTGGTGCTGCTGTCGCCCCACATACGCGCCAGTTCATTGGAAAGTATGGTGAAGAGCGCCGTAGCCAGGCAGACGAACGCGCTGGTGCGGATTCCCGCCGGGCGGTGCCGCAGATCGCGCTCCACGCCAATGGCCGCGCCCAACCCAGCGGCGAACAACATCCGTAGGAATATTTCGTGAAAGGAAAGCATCTCCAAACGGCCCCGTCCGTTTCAACGCGATTCTACTATCAAAAGTTACGGAAGCGCCAAGGCAGCCACCAATGCATAAACAGACGCGGAAGCCCCCGCGCTCAAGGCCGCATGGGAAAGACCCTTCTTCGCATCCTCACCCGCTGCTCCCGCTGAAGGCACTAACCAGCCCGCTCGCCATGCGCCGCACGGAGATCGACCGCAAACCCCGCAAGCGCTAACTGGGCAGCTAGCCGCGTGGACACCCAACCACCCCCGGAGCTACTATCCGATGCATGAGGCACATACCTCCCGGAACAAGTGGATTTTTGTTAAGCCTGGGAGTCTTCTTGCTCGTGAGGCACATAGCTGACAAGCGGACTCAGCAAGCCGGACCCTTCACTTTCGAGCCAAATGCCGTACCGGGCAGCTTCGAGCCGCGCCTCGCATACTACGTCCGCGCGGTTGAGTATCTGCTCGGCCTAGCCACGGGCTCGATTGTCCTTCTGGTGGGGTCATCTGCACTAAACCGCAATGGGACCCTGCCTTGGGTCTTCGCCTCACCTCTCATCGTGCTCGGTTTCTGCGTGGTGTACGGTGTCCTGTTCATGGTGCTGATGATTTTCAACTACGAAGAGTTTCTACACCACAACAACTACACCCGCACTCGCTACGTCATGAGTCAAGGACTCGGCTTCAGTGCACTGGTGTGCTTCTGCCTTGGTTATCTCTGGCTCGTCATCTCGGTTGCCGTCACCCTGGCAAGGTGAATCATCAGGAAACCCCGGACACCATCCGAACCGCACCAACGCGTACACCACCGCCTCCGCCAGTGCTATGATGCGGGCGAAATGTCTGCCTGGCTCACCGCCCACGCCGCGATGATCGCCGCTGCTGCGACGGTCGTCTACGCCTTTATCACACTGCTGCTCTGGCTCCAGACAAAAAAGGCAGCCAACGCGGCGACCATATCAGCGAAAGCAGCGAAGCAGTCCGCCGACGTTGCAGCCGCTCTACACCGTCCCTTCATCGGCCTAGTCCCCCTGCGGTCTTCGAGCGCTCACGGAGATCCCCACTGGTCAGTCCCAATGGAAGTACGAAACTTCGGCACACTACCCGCGGTCCACGTGAATGCAGTTTTCGAGTTCTATCTGGGAGACACACCTCTCAAGACGCTCGAAGGCCCCATAAACGAGCCCACTGCCGCAGAAATATTTCCCGGCTCCGCCCACATGGTGAACCTGCCGCTCTTCCTAAACGCAAACAACTTGACATCTGTCACCGACGGCAGATCGGAACTGGTCATCAAGCTGAGAGCAACGTATGCAACAGCCAATGGTCCCGCCTTTGAGTACACGGCCGAGGCACCGTATGACGTCAGAGGCAGGCGGTTCTTCGTCCAAAAGTCCGAGACTCGCGAGCTTGTCGCAGCCGAGGCGTCGCCCAGAACCTCTAGCGTTTAGACTCACTATTTACAATTTGAATTGCGTCAATTTCAAGAAGTGCCGTGCTCTGGCGTGTATCTCGCTCTTTTTCAGGTGCAGCAGCCGCTCCAGGCCGAATTTCTCCACGGCAAAGCTGCCCATCACCGAGCCGTACACCATGGCGCGCCGCAGCGCCGCGTCGTTGCTCCCGCCGCTGCCGGCCAGATAGCCCATGAAGCCGCCGGCAAAACTGTCGCCCGCGCCCGTGGGATCATGCGGCTCCTCGAGGGGAAACGCCGGCACACAGAAGACGCCGTGCTTGTCCACGAGCATGGCGCCGTATTCGCCGCGCTTCACCACCAGCGTGGCAGGCCCCATCTTGAAAATAGAGCGGGCGGCGCGCAGCAGGTTGTGCTCGCTGGAAAGCTGCCGCGTTTCCGAATCGTTGATCATCAGGATGTCCACGTGCCTCAGCGTCTCGCGCAGTTCCGCGTTGGTGCGTTCGATCCAGTAGTTCATGGTGTCCATGGCGGCGAGTTTCGGCTTGCCCTTCACCTGGTGGAGAACGTCGCGCTGCAGGTCCGGCGCGATGTTCGCCAGAAAAACATATTTCGAGGAGCGGTACTTTTCCGGCAAGCGCGGTTTGAACTCCGCGAAAACGTTGAGTTCCGTCGCCAGCGTCACGCGCTCATTCAGATTTTCCGAGTACCGGCCCGCCCAAAAAAAACATTTGCCCGGAGCGCGCTCCAGACCTTCGATGTCAATCGAGCGGCTGCGGAAAATGGCTTCATCTTTTTCGCTGAAATCGTCGCCGACAATGGCCACCAGGCTGACCGGCGTGAAAAACCTGGCCGCCACGGCGAAATAGGTGGCCGCCCCGCCGAGCGTGCGGTCCACCTTCCCGTAAGGACTTTCCAGCGCGTCATAAGCAACTGAACCGACCACGAGTAGCGCCACGTTTTTCTCCTATCCGCTTCCGAAAATAATGCCACCCGTCATTGTGCCTGCCCGCCGCAGGAGGGAACGGAGTCTGCGGAGTGCGGGAAAATTCTCTTCTTTAGGAGGCCGGGGCTTCAGCCCCGGCGTAAAACCCGTAGAATGAACTGGGCTTTAGCCCCTGAAGACTCAGAACTTTTGCACGATATTTTCGGGACACAACACTAGCTCCCTACGAAACATATTTACCGACAAGGGCCTCAAGACGCTTCTTGGTTTTCGCGGGAATAACCTTGGGGTCCGTCAGCAGCGCATGCGCCAGCGCCGAGCCACACTTGCAACTTCGACCCACCGGCATGGTCTTGATCGCTTCGCGCAAGACGTTTTGCGCGTTGCTGGCGTTCTGGTTCAGCGTGGCGACGATTTGCGCCACGGTCACCGAGTCGTGTTGCGGGTGCCAGCAATCGTAATCCGTGATCATGGCGATGGTGGCGTAGCACAGCTCGGCTTCGCGCGCCAGTTTGGCTTCGGTGACGTTGGTCATGCCGATCACCTCGAATTTCATGGCGCGATGAAAATTGGCCTCCGCCAGCGTGGAAAATTGCGGCCCTTCCATGCAGACGTAAGTGCCCTTGCGGTGAACCGCCACGCCGGAAGAAACGCAGGCATCGGCGAGCACGGAAGAAAGTTGCGCGCACGTGGGCTTGTCAAATGTCACATGCGCCACCAACCCATTTCCGAAGAACGTGGAGACGCGGCCCTTGGTGCTATCGAAAAACTGGTCGGGAACGAGAAACTCGCCGGGGCGCAACTCTTCCTGCAGCGACCCCACGGCGCTGACGGAAATCACACGAGCTACGCCCAGCAGCTTCATCGCGTAAATGTTGGCGCGAAAATTCAGTTCGCTAGGCATCAGGCGGTGCCCGCGGCCGTGGCGCGCCAAAAAGGCCACCCGCTTCCCTTCCAGCGTGCCAACCACGAAGGCGTCCGAGGGATCGCCAAACGGGGTCTTCACGCGGATCTCGCGCGTATCGGTCAGGCCATTCATCCCGTACAGCCCGCTGCCGCCAATCACGCCAATTTCCGCCACCGGGCCTTTTGCGCTGCCCCGCGCACCCTTCCCTTTCCCTTTTTTCACGCGTGCCATGCGTTTTTCTCCTGGGATTACCTACCGGTTCAGGTCCACCGGCTCGATTTCGATTTTGTCGTCCCGTTGGTGCAAGGTGGCCGCCGCAAAGTCCGGGTCATGCCCGAAAACGGTGATCCACCCTTCGTTGACGAGTCGCGGCACCCACTTGCGCTTGGTCTCCAGCGTCTGGAGCGGATACAAATCGTACGCCATGATCCAAGGCAAGGGGATATGGTGACGCGTCGGGAGCAAATCTGCAACAAACGCAAGCTTCTTGCTTGCCCCGCTTGCCCCGATCTTCGAGGGGAGCCCCGAAGGGCTTGCCTCGCTTGCCCCGCTTGCCCCGATCTTGGAGGGGATCTTCGAGGGTAGCTTCGAAGGGCCGCCGCCCACGATTTTCACGGCCTGCATGTCGGCGTTGTGGCCGGGGACGCGTTCCACGGAAATGCCGGGCAGAATCTCCCCGTCCCCCTCAATCAACTCCCACTGTCCAGCCTCGGCGATGGGCTGAAAATTCTCCGGAAAATAGCTGGCGCGGTCGCGGTCGGTGGGATTCCGTGCGTGCTCGAGTTCCTTGCGCTGCACCATGTAGCGCGCCCGCCGATAGGTCGGCACCGCGCGGTTCCCGTTGATGTGGGTGTTTCCGCCTGCATGGTCAAAATGCAGGTGCGTGTTGATGACGATGTCCACCTCATCGGGCTGCACTCCCGCCTTCCTCAGCGCCGCGATCAGCGGATCGCCTTCTTGCACGGCGTAAATCGCGCGCTGCTTGGCATCCCATTTCGTTCCATTTCCCGTCTCGACCACGATCGTTTTTCCCGCCGCGCGCACCAGCAGCGAATTCGCGCGCATGCGGATGCGATTCTTCTCGTCGGGCGGCGATACCTTCTCCCAGAGCGGTTTTGGCACAACGCCGAACATCGCCCCGCCATCCAAGCCGAAGCTCCCGCCATCCAGATACCTCACCTCAATCTCGCCAAAATGCATGCATCTCCTTAGGAGGCCGGGGCTTCAGCCCCCACGTTACCCCACCAAAATAAGCCGGGCTTCAGCCCCTGAAGCTCCGAAGCCCCTCGCTACGCCTGAAGAAGCTGCTGAAGAATATCAAAAGCCCTTCTTCAGGGGCTAAAGCCCCTTCCTGACGGGAGCTTTACGCCGGGGCTGAAGCCCCGGCCTCCTAAAGAAACGGCAGCCTGTGAAGCCGTGCCCTCCCAAAAACCAGTTGTGAAATCGCGCCTAACGGTCCAGGCCACTGTTCTTCAGGATTTCGCTCACCGCCGTAAACGGATCCATCCTCCGCTCCGCCACCTCCGTCGCCAACTCTCTCAATTTCGCCTCACCCTCTTTCCCACCCAGCACTCTCTCCAGCAAACGCGACTCCACCATCTCCACCAGGCGATTCTTCCAGTGCTCGACGTGTTTCTTCTGCCGCTCGCCGCTGGCCTCGAAATGTTTGCTGAACTCCCCAATCGCTTCGGCCACCTCCGCAATCCCGCGATTTTCCGTGGCCACCGTGCGCAGCACTGGCGGACGCCACCCATCCCGCGGCATCACCAGCGAAAGCATGGCGCGCAGCTGCTCCTCCAAACGGTCCGCGCCCTCGCGATCCGCCTTGTTCAACACAAAGATGTCGCCAATCTCCATCAGCCCGGCCTTCATGTTTTGGATGTCGTCGCCCAGGCCGGGCACCAGCACCACCACCACGCAATCCGCCAGCCGCACAATGTCAATTTCATCCTGCCCCACGCCCACCGTTTCGATCAGCACTTGGCGCTTCCCCGCCGCATCCAGCAGCAGAGCCACCTCCGCGGTCGCCCGCGCCAGCCCGCCCAAAAATCCACGCGTGGCCATCGAGCGGATAAAAATCCCGCTATCGCCCGCGTGTCCCTGCATGCGTATGCGATCGCCCAGAATCGCTCCGCCGGAGTAGGGGCTCGTGGGATCCACCGCCACCACGCCCACGCGTTCCTCGCGCTTGCGGTAGCACGCCGCCAGGCGATCCACCAGCGTGCTCTTCCCGGTCCCCGGCGCGCCCGTGATCCCCGTCAAGTACGCCTGCCCCGTCGCGGGAAACACTTCCCGCAACAATTCCTCCGCCTCCGGCGCGTGATTCTCAATCGCGGTGATGGCGCGCGAAATCGCGCGCACGTCACCCTGGCGGACCCGTTCGGCCCACTCCTTAACGTTGCTATGCATGTGTTCCCGTTGAATCGTCTGTAGCGCGCTGCGGCATTCCCCTATTATTTCCTGCTCCGAGGCAATTCGCCAAGTGAAACCCCACAGAGCGAGTGCGGTGTCCCAGAAGTTCCTGGTACTCCTCTTTAGGAGGTGGGGGCTTCAGCCCCCACGAATGCCATCTGGAATCGACCGGGCTTTAGCCCCTGAAGCCGGAACTCATGCTTAGATTATTTACGGGACGGCACACCAGCATGTACCGCCGCGCCCCTTTCCCATCTGGACACCTACCCCAAGAAGAAAGTAGAGTGGCCCTCAAAGGAGCACAAACGTGAAATCCAGCAACCTACTCGCCCTAGTCCTAGCCACCGCGCTCCCTTTTCTCGCGCTGGCCTCCTCAGCTCAAACACAACCAAAGACCCCGCCGCCCTCCGGTCCCACCCCAGTTCAAACCGAGGAGCGAATTAAACAACTCGAGTCCCGCGCAGACGCCGCCGAAAAAGCCGCCGCGAGCGCCGCCCTTGAGAAAGACTACATCACCCGCATCCAAAAACAGTACGAGTCCTACTACGAGAAGGCCTTCAACACGATGCTGGGGATCGTCGGCATAATCGGCATGATCATCGCAGTGATCTCACTAGTAGCCGGAAAATTCGGGCTCGACTTCTTTGATCGCCGCGTCCAGGCGGCGGTCACCAAAGCCCAGGACGACGTCACCGCAACGATGAAAACCGAACTCGACAACCTCCGCAAGGAAAACGCTGCCCAATCCCAGCAGCTGAAGACCACACTCACGGCACAAATTGACCAACTCGGTGACGATCTCAAACATCGTTCCAACTACCAATTTCAATTTACGCAAGGTCTGGTATTTGGAACCAACCAACAGTTTGAACGTTCCATAGGCAGCTACCGCAGAGCCGTCAAGAACTACAAAGTCTGTAAGCCCCGAGAACTAGTCAGCATGGGCAACGGAACAGTTGCCATGCAGAACCTTTTCATAGTTCTCAAGAAAGCGCACCCCGACACCTTCAAGCAGAAAGCCAAGGAGGAACTCGCGGACCCACTCTACGACGACCTCGATGACGAGCTCGCCACAGTGGCCCTTGAACTTTCCTGGCTGGTACCTCTAATCAAGGAAAGAAAGCAAGAGCCTCCAACACCGCGGGAAGCGCCTCCGGAGCCGGCGGCCCCGACCCCTCAACAACCCTGAACTCAGGCAGCTCAGAGGATGGATCCCGAGCGTCCCACGTACCGCCCCGCACATCGAGAATGGGGACGTCAGCGTTGCGCTCGCCAATTCCACCAAGGCCACCTACCCACTGGATTTGCCCTTTAGGCTCTCCCCAGCAACTGCCGCGCAATCACCAGCCTCTGGATCTCGCTGGTGCCCTCGCCAATCGTGCACAGCTTGACGTCGCGGTAGAACTTCTCCGCGGGGTAATCCTTGATGAAGCCGTAGCCGCCGTGGATTTGCACGCACTCGTTGGCCACGCGCACGGCCACCTCGCTGGCAAACAGCTTCGCCATGCTGGATTCCCGCGTGAACCGCGCATCCTTACGGTCGGCCAGCCACGCCGCCTGATAGACCAGCAGCCGCGCCGCCTCCACTTCCGTGGCCATGTCCGCCAGCTTGAACTGTATGGCCTGGAACTCGCTGATGGTCTTGCCAAACTGCTTGCGCTGCTTGGCGTAGCGCGTGGCCGCTTCCAGCGCGCCTTGCGCCATCCCCAGCGCCAGCGCCGCAATCGAAATCCGCCCGCCATCCAGAATCTTCAAGCTGCTGATGAATCCTTCGCCCTCCGCGCCGAGCAGGTTTTCCTCCGGCACGCGGCAATCGCTGAAGACCACTTCGGAAGTGTCGCTGGCGCGCATGCCCAGCTTGTTTTCTTTCTTCCCGGGACGGAAACCCGGCATGCCCTTTTCCAGGATAAACGCACTGATGCCGTGCGATCCCTTGCGCTTGTCCGTGACCGCCATCGCCACGCAAATATCGGCGAAGCGCCCGTTGGTGGTAAACGTCTTCGCCCCGTTCAACACCCAGTGCTTGCCGTCGCGCACCGCCGTCGTCCGCGTCCCGCCCGCATCGGACCCCGCCTCCGGCTCGGTCAGCGACCACGCGCCAAGCTTCTTACCCTGCGCCAGCGGTACCAGATATTTGCGCTTCTGCTCTTCGTTCCCGAATTTGTAGATGTGATTGCTGCACAGCGAATTGTGCGCCGCCACCGTCAACCCGACCGCGCCGTCCACGCGTGAAAGCTCCTCGACCACGGTCGCGTATTCCACGTAGCCCAGCCCCGCGCCGCCGTATTCTTCTGGGAAAATGACGCCGAGCAGGCCCATCTCCGCGAGCTTGGGCAGGATTTCTTGCGGGAAGTGCGACGCTTCATCCCATTCCAGCACGTGCGGCGCAATTTCGCCTTCGGCAAATTCGCGCACGCTCTTGCGCAGATGCTGCTGTTCTTCGCTAAACGTAAAATCCACGCCCGCGTCCCTGTACGTTCTTTAATGCAGGCTGAAAGTTTATCTTATGCCGCGATTTTGCGCACCCCCGCAGCCACCAATCCCGCAACCCGCCTTATGGCGCGCCGCGTAGTGGAGGTACGGTTTTCCATCGCACGTTCTTTGTGCGATGAATCCCTCAGCGGCTGAAGCCGGGCTGACATTGCACCCGCTACGGCACGGCTGAAGCCGTGCCCTGACGTGTGCTTGCGAAAGAGATGCGTGCAAAATTTGTGAGGGCTGCCGAGTAGGGGCGCAGCATGCTGCGCCCCTACGGAGATGCGGCTTGGAACGCGGTGGCGGACTACCAGCCGACGGAATACCCGTTCTTCTTGTTCTGCTCGTCGAGCCACGTCTTCAGCGGCGCGAAGTAATCGGCCAGCGCCGTGGCATCCGCTTCCCGCTTCCCCGTCATGACTTCCAACGCATCCGGCCACGGCTTGCTGGCGCCCATGGACAGCATGGCGTTCAACTTTGCGCCCGCCTTTTTGTTCCCGTAGATCGAGCAGCGGTGCAGCGGCCCTTCCACCCCGGCTTCCTTGCACAGCGCGCGTTGAAACTGGTACTGGTAAATGCGCGCCAGAAAATAGCGCATGTACGGCACATTCCCCGGAACGTGATACTTTGCGCCCGGGTCAAAATCCGCTTCGCTGCGCGCCACCGGCGGCGCCACGCCCTGATATTTCTCCCGCAGGTCCCACCACGCTTTGTTGTACTGCTCCGGCTTCACCTGGCCGGAGAAGACCTGCCAGCGCCACTTGTCAATCACCAACCCGAACGGGAGAAACGCCACTTTCTCCAGCGCCTGCTGCAGCAGGTAGTCCGTATCCCCCGATGCCGGCGGCACCGTGTCGATCAATCCAATCTTTTTCAGGTATTCCGGCGTGACGGAAAGCGCGATCGTGTCGCCCACGGCTTCGTGAAAGCCATCGTTCGCGCTGTTCTGAAACAGCGGCGGCTGCGGGTTGTACGCGCGCTGGTAAAAATTGTGCCCCAGCTCGTGATGAATCACGCGGAAATCTTCTTCGGTAATCTGGATGCACATCTTGACGCGCAAATCGTCCTTGGAATCCACGTCCCACGCGCTGGCATGGCAAACCACGTCGCGGTCCGCGGGCTTGCTGAAGAGCGAGCGCTCCCAAAAGGTTTGCGGCAGCGGCGGGAAGCCCAGCGACAGGAAAAAGTTTTCGCCGTACTTGACCATGCCTCTTGGCTCGGTCTTGCGCTCCTGGAGGATTTTCGTGAGGTCGAAACTCTGCGCCGGTTTGGGCGAATCCATCAAGTCGTACACGTTATTCCATTCCTGCGCCCAAATGTTTCCCAGCAGGTGCGCGGGAATCGGCCCGTTCGGCGGCACAATATTTTTGCCGTATTTTTTAACCAGTTGACCGCGCACGTAGGCATGCAGCGACAAGTACAGCGGCCGCAATTGTTCCCACAGGCGATCCAGTTCCTTGGCAAACTCGTCCGGCGGCATGTCGTAATTCGAGCGCCACAACGCGCCCACGTCGGCGTAGCCCAATTCCTTCGAGCCCTGATTGCCCAGCTCCACCATGCGCGCGTAGCGCTGCCGCATTGGCGCGCCTACGGCGTGCCAGCCAATCCACGCGCGTTTCAATTCCTCCGGATCGCGGCTCGTGGCCATCAGTTTGCCCACGGCCGTCACGTCCAGGCAGGGCTTCTTGTCGCCATCCGGGCACCACTTCCCTTTTCCATAATCGCCGTCGAGGGAAGCCAGCACCTGCGCAAGCTCTTTTTGCGCCTTGGGATCATCGGGAGCGGGAAAGTTAGTGGCGAGTTCCAGCAGCAACCGCTTGCGCGCCAGCTCCGGCGAGAGCTTCACGCCATCATAGCGGTGCGCCTCTTTCGCGTACTTCGCGCTCGCCGTGTTCAGTATCTCGTTCGCATCCGCCGCGATCTGCTCCGTATCGTCGGTAATGAAATTTTCCTGCACCCAGGAGGCGCGCGAAGCCTTGACGCCGAGATCAAACAACTGCTGTTCTGCATCTTCGATGAATTTCCTCGCTTCCTCGGCCGTTGGTGCAGGTTTCGCCTGTCCGTTGGCCATCCGGGCCCCCATCGCCCCCACCATCGCAAAACACAATACCCCTACAGCCGTGCGCAGCCATGCGGATTTCATCTTCGTTTCTCCTTGTACTCTGTGCCACCTGAGCGCCGGTGGCGAATGCCGTCTCAAGCGCTCCGCCCCACTTTTTTGCCCGCTACCGATCGCAATTCCGCGATAGCCTTTTCGATCCCCGCCCGATCCACGTTCCAGTGCGTCACCATGCGCACCGCATACAGCGCCGTGTCCTGCGCCCACACGCCTTTGCCGTGCAGCGCGTCGCACAATTCCACCGCGGTCATGCCGCTCGCCGTGCAATCGAAAATCACGATGTTGCTCTTCACGCTGGCCGGATCGATCTTCAATCCCGGAATCGCCGCAATGCCCTGCGCCAGGCGCTTGGCATTCTCGTGATCTTCGTGCAGCCGCGAGGGCGACTTTTCCAGCGCAATCAGTCCCGCCGCCGCAAGCACGCCCACTTGCCGCATGCCGCCGCCAAACATCTTACGGTAGATGCGCGCCCGCTCGATGAATTCCTTCGACCCGGCAATCATCGAGCCCACCGGAGCCCCCAATCCTTTCGACAGGCAGAACATCACGGAGTCCACCTTCTCGGTCATGCGCGCCACGTCATCGCCCAATGCCACCGCCGCATTGAAGATGCGCGCCCCATCCAGATGCACTTTCAAACCCAGGGCGTGCGCGTGGTCGCAAATGTCATTCACGCGTTCCGTGGGGTAGACCGTGCCGCCGGCCATGTTGCTGGTGTTCTCCAGGCACACCAGCGCCGTCTGCGAGTCGTAATAAATCTTCGGACGCACAACCGCCTCAATCTGCTTCCAGGTCAGGATGCCGTCGTCGCCGCCGCGCGTCGCCCTGGGCATGCAGCCCGCAATGGCCGACATGGACGCCAGTTCATACAGGTTGACGTGGCTGCGCTCTTCGCAGATCACTTCGCTGCCGTGGTGCGTCCAGATTTTGATGCAGACCAGATTGCCCATGCAGCCCGTGGGCACAAACAGCGCCGCTTCCTGGCCAAACATTTCCGCTGCGCGCTTCTGCAGGCGATTGACCGTGGGGTCCTCGCCGTAAACGTCGTCGCCCACCTCCGCCGTGGCCATGGCGTGGCGCATTTCCTCGCTGGGGCGCGTCACCGTATCGCTGCGCAGGTCCACCACGCCTTCCACCGGCGCAACGTCATCCGGGTCCACCATCTGATTCCCTTTTGCCACCGTGTAACTCATCTGCTCTTCTCCATATGCTTTCCGTCCGCCGCCCCAAGACTGTCATTCCGACCGGAGCGACCCGACGGTCTCTTTCGCGCCGCTTTCCGGCGCGTCGGGCCGCGTAGTGGAGGAATCGCTAGCCAATTTCCACTCTCGCGCAAACTCCTCACCGCAGCAATTCCACAATCACCTCATTCGACACGCTCAATTTTCCCGCCGCCAGCCGCACCAGTTCGCCCTGGCGTTCGATCATACCCGCCGAAGCCAGCCGCCCCACTTTTTCTTCCAGATTGACGCTGTATTCGCGCTGGATACGCGGCAGATCGATGCCGCCAAGCTGCCGCAAGCCCAGGAACAGCTCCTCCTCGAACGCCTGCTCGCGCGTCACCCGTTCCACGCTTTCGGTGGCGCTGCGGCCCGCGCCGATCGCGGCGACATAAGCCGCTGCGTCATGCACATTCGCCCAGCGCTGCGTTCCGGAAAACGAGTGCGCGCCCGCGCCAAATCCCAAGTACGCCTCGCGCCGCCAGTATTTCAGGTTGTGCCGCGAAGCATATCCCGGTTTGGCCCAATTGGAAATTTCGTACTGCTCGTAACCAGCCGTTTTCAGGATGGCCTGCGCGGTCTCGTAAAATTCCGCCATCTCTTCTTCGCTGGGCAAATCGCGGGCGCTATAGCGCGCGCCGCCACGCAGCACTTCCAGCCCCAGCCGGCTGCCTTCATCAATCTCCATCATGTAAACGGAAACGTGCTCGGGAGACAATGCGACCAATTCATCGAGCGATGTGTGCCAGCTTTCGCGCGATTGCTTCGGCAGCCCCGCGATCAGGTCGAAGCTGACATCGCCAATCCCGGCATTGCGCAGGATGGGCAGCGCCCGGTAAATATCTTCGCGCCGGTGCAGGCGTCCCGCCGCCTTGAGTTCCTCATCCACGAACGATTGCGTGCCCAGGCTGATGCGATTGATTCCGGCGGCGACCCAGTGCGCGGCCTTTTCGGCTTCGATGGTTTCCGGGTCGGCCTCCAGCGTCACCTCTTCCCAGGCGCAGGCGAATGTCTCTCGCACAGCCCGCAGCATGTCCGCGAGCAGCGCAGCCTCCAGCAGGCTCGGCGTGCCCCCGCCGATATACACCGTATCCACCACAACGTTTCCCACCGCCGCTCGCTCTTGTGCTTCGTTCCACTCCACGCCGGCCGCGCGCAACAACGCCGCATGCTCGCGAATCTCCCGGCACACCGCCTCCGCATACGGAGCAAAGCGCCCCGCCGGCACCACGCCCGTGTGGAAGTTGCAGTAAGTGCACTTCGTCTGGCAAAACGGCACCTGAATGTAAACGCCGGTTTTCCCCATCGCCCCAGACTTTAGCATATCGAGGAGGCGGTCGCGGCGATCGGAAGAGCGGCCGCCACACAGCCTTCCTCCCGCAGCCACCACCCAAAGCCTGTCATTCCGCCTGCCCTGAGCGAAGCCGAAGGGACCGGAGCGACCCGACTTTCTCTTCCGCACCGCTTTCTGGCGCGTCGGGCCGCGTAGTGGAGATACGGTTTTCCATCGCACGTTTTTTGTGCGATGAAATCCCTCTTCAACTTCTAATTTTAGGATTAACCGTCAGGGTTGCGGCTCTGGTGGTTGAGGAAGCGCCGGGATGGCGGCGATGGCCTCTGGCGGCAAAGGCTTCAGCCCAAGCTGTTCGGTGAGAAAGGCGATGCGGTCGCGGCGGGCTTCGGCGTTCAACGCGTGTGGCGCGTCGTACAGCTTGAACTGCTTGGGCTCGCTGGCCAAGGCGGCAGCCGCCTTGGCGCGGTCTGGCGTGAGGAATTTTTCCTGCGTGCCGTACTGCAAAAATAAGGCCGCGGGCGCGGCGTGGGAAACATACTTGGCCGCGTCGGCCCAGGAGTATCTGGCGACAAAGGCGTCCACCTTCTCCGGGCCCGTCTTCTGGCGGAACTCCTGGAATTCCGGGCTCTTCATTTCGATTTCGTCGGAAAGGCCTCCGGCCATGAGAACGAATGCGCGAAAGCGTTTGTCAACACCGCTGACGATGCCGCCCGCCGTCGCGCCACAACTGTGGCCCACATACGCCACGCGCTTGGCATCCACGAACGGACGGGAGAGGAGAATATCCGCGCCGCGGCGCACGTCCACAACCATCTGGACGAGATTCTCGATCTGTTGAACGGAGAGCGGGTCCTTGTCGGGAACGTACCCTGGGCGCGCCAGCGGAAAATCAATCAGAAGAGACGCGACACCGGCGGGAGCAAGGGCCACCGCTTCGTCCAAGAATTCCTTGCGATTGCGGAAATCCGAATTCTGCCAACACCAATGGCCCCAAATTATGGCGGCAAATGGCCCTTTGCCCGGCGGCAAAACAAGATAGGCCGGCACGCGACCGCCTTTGGGGCTGGCGTAGGAGAAATCGTAAATACTGACGGGACCACGGAAGTCCACGCCGACGTCCTGAGAATCGAACGGGAGCTTCGCGTCGTAATCGAAAGCGTGAGGATGATCGGATTTTTGAGCGAAGGCGGAAACGCTTAGGACGAAAAGAGCCACAAGCATGCGGCGCATGGCACCCCCCGATGGGCCAGTGTATGCCTGCTGGCCGAAGATACAAGAGGAGTTTTCAAAACGGTTTACACGCGATCGGGCAGCACCTTCACGTACACGTGCCGTTCGCGCGGCCCATCAAACTCCGCGAAGAAAATCCCCTGCCACCGTCCCAGCGCCAGCTTCCCTTCTTCCACGAAAACGAACTGGCTTACTCCGGCCAACATGCTCTTGATGTGCGAATCGGCATTGCCCTCGCTGTGGCGATATGGCCCGGCCATCGGCACCATCCTGTCCAGTGCGCCCTCGGCGTCGCTCGCCACGTCCGGATCGGCGTGCTCATTGATCAGAATCGCGGCGGTCGTGTGCGGCACATACAGGAAGCACGTGCCCACGCGCACGCCTAGCGCGGTCACCACCCGCTGCACCTCCACGGTGATGTCCACCATCTGCGTGCGCCGGTCGGTTCTTACGCGAATGCTCTGCATTTTCATTCTCCCTGAACGTGAAGCCCCAAAGTCGAACTCTCCTGTTCACCAACAACAAGAACCTGTCATTCCGACCGGAGCGGCCCGATTTTCTCTTTCGCGCCGCCTTCTGGCGCGTCAGGCCGCGGAGTGGAGGAATCGCTGCTTGACTTCAACTCGCCGGCCAATTATCTGTCCGCATAGAGCACCACTTCTGTTTGCCTCTTGCGTAATAGCCCTTACGGAATAGCCACAACCCAATGCTGCCCGGGCTTCTTGGCGCTGGACAGCTTCTGCAATTCCTTCAAGCCCTCGCTGCCCCACCGCGCCAGAAACGGCAGGAAACACAAATCGCGCGATTGCAGACCCTTCTGCGGATAGAGCAGATTCTCCAGGAACTCCTCATGTTGCGCGATGATTTTTTCGTGGCGGTCCAGCGAAGCGCCGGTTTTTTCGCGCAAGCGTTTCAACTGGTAGCGTATGCGCTTTTCCACGCGAGTGATCGTTCCCTGCACCGTGGGATCCACCTTGGCGATGGCCCGGTTCAGCTTTTTCAGGTTCTTTTCCGTCTGCCGCAAATTCGCGTCGAACTCCCGCGCCAGTTTCTTTGGCACATTGGCCCCGTACATCTTCTTCCGCAATTCCTGTTTGCCCTTCCACGCATCTTCCACGTCCAGGCCGTACTTCTTCAGCAACCGGCCGCCCTTCGGATCAACCAAAGTAAAGTCCGCGCGCGGCAAAATCACCGGCATCCGTCCCAGCAGCTTTTCGTACAGCACCTGCGATTGCGCGAAATAAGAAATCTCCGATGGGCCTCCGAAGTACGCCACTGTAGGCAGCAAATAATCCTGCACCACCGGCCGGAACAGCGCGTTCGGGCTGAAGTTTTCCGGGCTGGACTCCACGCAGCGCAACGCTTCTTCCCGCGGACAGCTTTTCCCTCCGCAATTGAAATTCCCATTCGCCGCGGTAATCACCTGGCGCTTCCCGCCCTTCAAGGAGAACAGCAGCGTGCTGCGCGACGTCACTTTGACCTGCGCGTCATATCCTGCGTTCTCCAGCTTCTTGCCGCGGCGCAACAGCAACTCATTCAGCGTGTCGCGTTCCGCCAGCGCGCTCCGCAAAATGGGCGCGGCCACGCCGTGCAAACGGTGATCCAGAGGATCAAGCAGGATGAGCCCATGCTCCCCGAAGAGCCGGGCAAGAAGTTTGCCAAACGCGCTGGTGTAAGTATCCAGGCGCGTGTAGCTGCTGTGGAGAATCTCCGCAATCTGCGCCGCGGCTGGCCCGGTCAATTGCGCGATGGCCTGCTCCACCAGCTCGACGACGGCGTCACCCAGCGGAATCGTGCCCACGGGAACCGCATCCTCCGCGGGCTTGGGAAGCTCCAACCGGTGCAACCTGCCGTCGGCAAACCACGTGGTGTGGCGCACTTCGTCCACGTCGTGATCTTCGGTGGCCATCCAGAAAACCGGCACGGCGGGTAGGCCCTCGTCGCCCAGGTGGCGCGCCGTTTCGATAACGCTCAGCGCTTTGTAAACCGCGTACGCCGGACCGCCGAATAGCCCCACCTGCTGGCCGCTGACCACGGCAACCGCGCCCTCTTCCAGGCGCTTCAGATTCGCTTCCGTTTCCGCGCTGTGGCCATAGCGCAGGTTTTGATCGCGCAGAATACCCGCCACGGTCAGCCGGCGGTCGCGCGGAAAATCGAGCGCCTTCGCGCAGGATGCGACGCTCTTCAGGTCCGGCTTGTGTGCAAATAAACCCTGCACGGCGGAAAAGTTTTCATTGAAATCGCGAAAAAGCTTCGACGTGTGCGGCAACTGCTGCGGCGGAATGGCGCGGCAATCCATGAACGTTTAGATGATAATCGCACTCAAAGGTGACGGCAATCCCGCCCCCGCCATCCGCCACTTCATAACACGTACTATCCCAACTTGTCATTCCGAGCGAAGCGCGGGTTTTGCGCCCCGTGCGCTTCGCCGGGGCGAGGAATCTGCTTTTCCCTTGTCCAAATGGGGCATGACTTGTGTAGGCGTCACTAGCCCCTAAGGAAATGGTTTTAAGCCTTCCGCCGCAGCCTCTTCCGCCGTGTCGCAAACGGGGTGAAATCAATACGGCTTTATAGCTTGCGGAAAAAGTTTTTTCTTTAGGAGGCCGGGGCTTCAGCCCCGGCGTAAAGCCACTTCCCATCACCGGCCTCGGTAGACCCTGGGCTTCAGCCCAGGGCGCGAAGCGCCCCTGAAGAAAGTCCTTTCGGCATTTTTCTACGAGCTGTTCAGCCGTGCCGAACAGGCCCTAGAACCCAGGGGTTTTAATCCCTGAGGTACGCAGCACGGTCGCTCGAAGCACAACCGCAGTGGGTTCTAGCCGCGGGTAGTGCGTCAGCTTCCGGCCAAGGCAAACCGGACAATTCGTTCCAGTACCCACTTGGACGCTCACCGCGTTAACCGGGACCTAAACACCTCTATTCGGACTCCTCGGCCCTTACTCGAAAAAAAAGAGGCGCAGATTCGGCCTCCCTTTTTGTTTCACGGCGTAGGCAGTTGTGCTGCTATTGTTTGGTCGCCACAAAAGTCGAGACACGGCCGGTTAGCTTGGCCTCTGATACAATCGTCATCGTTTTGCCGTCGGCCGAGACTGTGACCTTGTCGACTTCTATCAATGTTCCGCCACGCTTGTAGCTCTCTTCGATCTCGTGGTCGTTGATTTTCTTCAGCGAGACAGTGTCCACGTTGTAGCTGCCCTTCACTGGGTACTCTTTCCCATCCAGCTTGGCGGTCCAACTGCCACCGGTGGAAGTGGTCATAGTCAGTTCCTCACCGCTGGTCTTGTAGGTGGAAATGAGTGCATTCTCGGACTCGCTCATCTTCTCGAGCTTCCAAGGTCCGGAAATGGCATGGGCACCGGCCGGCGTTTTTCCTTCGCGCTCCAGGATGGCTTCCGCGGTCACTGGGCTCGTGCTGTTCGGTGGGTAACTGGTTGTCTTTATGGTCTGTGTCTTTCCGTCCTCAGATACCGTCCGCGTCTGCTCCCAAGTCGTCTTTCCATTTTTCTTAGCGACAAATTGCACCGTGCGCGCATCCACCTCTTTCACCGCGAGGGTGTCATACGCTTGTCCACTCACAACCTGGTCGCTGCCGTCGGCTTTCACGTGGACTTTGGGTGCGCAACTGATGCAGTCATAGGCCCCCTTGCTCAAGGAAGATTCGAGAGGCTTCGGGGAGAACTTCGACTGGTTGGGATTATCTTTCCAGGTCCCATCAAAGGGGCTCTGCGCAAATGACACCGAAGGGACAGCCAAGACTAGTATTAGAACACCTAAAGCGACTCTCAACGTGTTGGCAATTCCATAGCGACTGCCAAGTCCAAATTTCATGACCACGCTCCTCTCTGCAACTTCCTGTTCTCTTAGACTTGGTTGGGGCCCGGTCGCCTCAGGGGGTATTGCGTTCCGGGACACGGTTTGCTCTTCGATGAGGCGAGTATGGCCTGAGAGGAAGTAACAGCCGGCGACACCGGGAAGTGAAACTTCCAGGGAGGCCAATGGCTCTTCATTACTCCAAACAGTCACTCAAGTCAATGTTTATAGCCACGCCGCTGCGCCTAGATGAACTGTTGTCATTCACAATGTTTATGTGGTGTGTATTTAGTAAACGGAGATTAGTCGGCGAAGCAGTAAATTCGGGAACTGTGAACGGTCATTTGCGCCTAAGTCCCGGTTAGTCAGCAAACCGCAAAAGCTCGTACTGGGACCCATATGTTCGACTAAGGCGTCGCCTGGCCGGAAACCGATCCACCTCCTATACGCGCGCCCGTCGCTTCATGCATCGCCAACAGCGCGCCAATCTGCTGCTTCTTCTCTTCCGTCAACGGCAAAAGCGGCAATCGCGGCAGCCCACCATGGTAGCCGCGCAAGTCCATCGCATATTTCACCCCGGGAATTCCGCATTCAGAGACGATGCGCCTGGAGGCGCTCGCCAGTGCCAGTTGCAGCTCCTTGGCCTGCTCATGCCTGCCTTGCGTCACCAAGTCGTACAACTCCACCAATTTTTCCGGTAGCGCCGACGCCAGCGCCAGGATCGCTCCCTTGGCGCCCACGGCCAGCGCCGGATACACCACTGCCGCGCCGCCCGTCAGCACTTGGAAGCCCGCTGGCGCGCCGGAAACAACCTCGCCAACGCGCTGCACGCTGCCGGAGCTGTCCTTGATCCCGGCAACGTTGGGGTGTTCGGCGAGCACCAGAATCTCCGGAGTTTCCAGCGTCACGCCCGTGAACACCGGCACGGAATAGAGCAGCACGGGAATCGGCGAAGCATCCGCGACGGCGCGATAGTGCCGGATGTAGGTTTCCGCGCAATAGACGGGCTTGTAGTAATGCGGCGTCTTCACCAGCGCGGCTTGATAGCCGAGCGCCGCTGCGCGCCTGGTGCGCGCGATCGTCTCGGCGGTGGATTCCGCGCCAGTCCCGGCGATCAGCAACTTTTCCGGCGCGGCCACTTCCTTCACCGCCGCGAGCACGGCATCCGCCTCTGCGCGCAGGAGCATCACCGCCTCACCAGTTGAGCCAAGCACCAGGTAGCCCGCCAGGCCGGTCTTGTTATAGCGGCGGATATTTTCCTTCAAGCCGCCAAGGGAGACCCAGCCATCCTCCTCAAAGGGCGTCGTCAGCGCCGGAAATATGCCGCGAAACTCCATCTCTCAATCGCCTCCGCCGGAGTTGCCGGTTGCCGTCACGCTGTTGCTGTGCAGATCCTGCAGGCAAGACACTTCGCGCTGCAATTCGATGAGTGCGTGAATCCCGCGTACCGCCGCATGTGCCGCGGACATCGTCGTGATGCAGGTAATGTTATAGCGAATCGCCGCGCGCCGGATGGATTTCTCGTCGTAGAACGATTCGCGGCCCAGCGGCGTATTGATGACCAGGTGGATTTTCCCGGTTTTGATCAGGTCGACGATATTCGGCCGGCCTTCGTTCACTTTGTAGACTCCCTCGCAGGGAACGCCCGTGGCGTGCAGCGCGGAGGCCGTGCCCCGCGTAGCCACCAGCTTGAACCCGAGCGCCACAAGCTCCTTGCCCGCGGTGCCGACTTGCCGTTTGTCGCGATCGTTCACGCTGATGAACACCGTGCCCGTCTGTGGTAATTTCTGCCCCGCGGCCAGTTGCGCTTTCGCAAACGCCTGCCCGTACGAAGTCGATATCCCCATCACTTCGCCCGTCGAGCGCATCTCCGGGCCCAGAATCGTATCCACGCCGCGGAATTTGTTGAACGGGAATACCGGCGATTTCACGGAAAAATATTCGTGCACGGAAATTTCCGCCACGCCGTTGTGATGTACCAGTGGCAATTGCATGTCCGCCAAGCGCCGCCCCACCATCAGCCGCGCCGCCACTTTCGCAATCGGCACGCCCGTGGCTTTGCTGACGAACGGCACGGTCCGCGAAGCGCGCGGGTTCACTTCCAGCACATACACCGTTTCGCGCTGTATGGCGTACTGTACGTTCATCAACCCAACCACTTTCAGCGCCAGCGCCAGCCTCTTCGTGTAGTCCCGAATCGTCTCCAGCACTTTCGGCGAGAGGCTCACCGGCGGCAGCACGCACGAAGAGTCGCCGGAGTGCACCCCGGCTTCCTCGATGTGTTCCATGATTCCGCCGATCACCACGTCCGTGCCGTCGGCAAGCGCGTCCACGTCCACTTCCGTGGCTTCTTCCAGGAACTGGTCGATCAGCACTGGCCGCGCCGGGCCCATCATCGCCGCTTGCGCCACATATTCCTGCACGGTGTTCACGTCGTAGGCAATCACCATCGCCCGCCCGCCGAGCACGTAACTCGGCCTTACCAGCACCGGCAACCCGATTTCACCCGCAACGCGCGCGGCTTCCTCCGGCACCAGCGCCGTGCCGTTGCGTGGTTGCGGAATCCGCAATTCATCCAGCAGGCGCCCGAAGCGCCGGCGGTCTTCCGCCAGGTCAATGGATTCCGGCGCGGTGCCCACGATGGGCACGCCATTCCGCTTCAATTCCAGCGCCAGGTTCAGCGGCGTCTGCCCGCCGAATTGCACGATCACGCCTTGCGGCTTTTCGCGTTCGACGATCGAGAGCACATCTTCCAAAGTCAGCGGCTCGAAGTACAACCGGTCCGAAGTGTCGTAGTCGGTCGAAACCGTCTCCGGATTGCAATTGACCATCAGCGTTTCGAATCCGTCGGCGTGCAGCGCAAACGACGCGTGGCAGCAGCAGTAGTCGAACTCGATGCCCTGCCCGATGCGGTTGGGCCCGCTGCCCAGAATCATGATTTTTTGCTTGTGGGAGGCGTCGGTTTCGTCTTCGTCCTCGTAGCTCGAATACATGTACGGCGTGAAGGACTCGAATTCCGCGGCGCACGTGTCCACGCGCTTGAAGACCGGGGCGACACCATAGCGCGCGCGTTGCAGGCGCACCACCGCCGGCGTGGTCTTCCAGATTTGCGCCAGTTGCTCGTCGCTCGTGCCGATGCGCTTCACTTCCCTCAGCAAATCCTTCGAGGCCGTTTCCACCGTCACCGCGGCGGCGCGGCGATCGACGGCGTGGATCTCTTCAATCTGGTGAATGAACCACGGATCGATTTTCGTGAGTTCACAGATTTCCTCGGCGGGCAGGCCGTGCTCCACGGCCGTAAGGATCCAGTGAATGCGGTCGGGCCGCGGCGTGGCCAGCTTTTCCCGCAGCAGCGAGCCCGGCGCTTCGGCGGGCGCACGCCACGGCGTGCTCGGCTCCAGCGAACGTATCCCTTTCTGCAGCGCTTCCTTGAATGTTCGCCCGATGGCCATCACTTCGCCCACGGACTTCATTTGCGTGCCCAGCGTAGTATCGGCGCCCGCAAATTTCTCAAACTGCCACTTCGGAATTTTCACCACCACGTAGTCGATCGTGGGTTCGAAGCACGCCGGTGTTTTCTTGGTGATGTCGTTGGGAATCTCGTCCAGCGACATCCCCACCGCCAGGCGCGCGGCAATTTTCGCGATCGGGAAGCCGGTGGCCTTGCTGGCCAGCGCGGAGCTGCGGGAAACCCGCGGATTCATCTCGATCACCACCATGCGCCCGTTTTCCGGATTCACGGCAAACTGCACGTTGGACCCGCCGGTTTCCACGCCGACTTCGCGGATAATCGCCGCCGCGGCGTCCCGCATGCGCTGGTATTCCTTGTCGGTTAGCGTCTGCGCGGGCGCCACGGTGATGGAATCGCCGGTGTGCACGCCCATGGGGTCGAAGTTCTCGATGGAGCAGATCACCACGAAGTTGTCGCGGAAGTCGCGCATCACTTCCAGTTCGTACTCTTTCCAGCCCAGCACGGATTCTTCCACCAGCGCTTCGTGTACCGGGCTCACGTCCAGCGCGTGCGCGATGGCTTCGGCAAACTCCTCCTTGTTGTACGCGATCGAGCCGCCGGTGCCGCCAAGCGTGAACGAGGGCCGGATTACCAGCGGAAATCCCAATTGATCGCAAAGCCGCAGGGCATCTTGCGCGTTATTGACCAGCGCCGAAGCGGGCACCTCCAGCCCAATCTTGCGGCACGCGTCCTTGAACCACAGGCGGTCTTCGGCGACCTTGATGGCCCGCGGCGAGGCCCCGATCATTTCCACTTTGTATTTTTCCAGGATGCCGCTTTCGGCTAATTCGACCGCAAGATTCAGCGCCGTCTGGCCGCCCACGGTCGGCAAAAGCGCGTCGGGCCTTTCCTTGATCAGGATTTCCTCAAGATATTCCTTGGTCAGCGGCTCGATGTACGTGCGGTGCGCCAGTTCCGGGTCGGTCATGATCGTGGCGGGATTGGAATTCACTAGCACGATTTCGTAGCCCTCGGCCCGCAGCGCTTTACACGCCTGCGCCCCGGAATAGTCGAACTCACAAGCCTGGCCAATCACGATCGGCCCGGAGCCGATGATCAGTATCTTGTGGATGTCCTTGCGGTTAGGCATGGAATCTCGTCAGGGCACGGCTTCAGCCGTGCCGCAGGACAGCCTGTCCCCCCCCTCTCTTGGGGCTTCAGCCCCTGAGGTGCTTCGTCCAAGGCATAATTTCCGGACGCCGATGACCACAAATAGTCCTTCGCGGTTACAACCAATTTCTTGCGCACCGGATTCTCACCGATATAACGCACATGATTCTCGTAATCGGCATAATCTCGCACTCGATGATCGCTAAATCCTCGCTGCCAAACAGGAAAATGCAAATTTCTCTCAAGGCCAAGTCTTCGCGCCGACCGACCCTTCACATATTGGACGGCACGTTCGATCGTCGTGTCCGTTGCGGGCGTGATTAGCAGGTGGAAATGATCGGGCATCAGAACAAAGGCATGCAACGAATATGCACCCTCTTGACAATAGTGCTGGAGTGAATCGACGAAAATCTGGCAGGATTCTGCGTGAATGAAGAGAGCGCGGCTCTCCCAAGTGCGCGAAGTCACGAAGTACGTGCCTGGCAGGCTTTCGTGTCGCTTCGGTATGGACATTCCCTCAGCGGCTAAAGCCGCCCCTCCCGCTGTCCCTTGCTGGCACGGCTAAAGCCGTGCCCTGACGTGCCCTTCCGGAGCCCCCGCGCAATGACAATACTCCTATGCCCAACACTGTCATCCCCGCGAACTCCCCGGATGCGCAAACTCCTTCATCAAATCCGTAAACTGCGTAAACAAATAATGCGAGTCGTGCGGCCCCGGCGAGGCCTCCGGGTGATACTGCACGCTGAAGAGCGGCAGCGTCTTGCTCCTCATGCCCTCGTTGGTCCCGTCGTTCAAATTGACGTGGGTGATTTCCACTTCGCTGGACGGCAGCGATTCCGGATCCACGCAAAACCCGTGATTCTGCGCGGTGATTTCCACCTGGCTCGTCAGCAGGTTCTTCACCGGGTGGTTCGAGCCATGGTGTCCAAATTTCAGCTTGAACGTCTTCCCGCCCAGCGCCAGCCCGCACAATTGGTGCCCCAGGCAAATCCCGAAAATCGGCACGCGCCCCGCCAGCTTGCGGATGTTCTCGATGGCATAGGTAACAGGCTCGGGATCGCCCGGCCCGTTCGACAGAAACACGCCGTCCGGCCGCATCGCCAGCACATCCTCCGCGGAAGTGCTTGCCGGCACGACGCTGACTTCGCAGTGGTGATCCACCAGCAGCCGCAGAATGTTCTGCTTGATGCCGTAATCGTAAGCCACCACGCGCAACCGGTGGGCATCGGGACTCGTTCCCGCTTCGCCCATTTGCTCGGCCCACGGTGAAGTGGCCAGCTCAATCGAGCCCTGTTGCCAGTCGTAGCCTTTCGCGCAGGTTACGCGGCCGGCCAGCTCCTGCCCGGCCATCGTCGGAAGCTGCTTGGCTTCATGGATCAACTGGTCTGCCGCTGTGCCATCGGTGGCCACCATGCCGCGAAGCGCACCCACGTTGCGCAGATGCCGCACCAGCGCGCGCGTATCAATATCCCAAAGCACCGGAATTTTGTGCCGGTTCAAGTACAACTGCGCCGTTTCCGCCGAACGCCAGTTCGACGCGATCTGCGAAAACTCCCGTACGATCAGCGACTCGATGTACGGCCGCGGAGATTCCTCGTCATCCAGATTGGCGCCCACGTTGCCAATGTGCGGATACGTCAAGCAAACAATCTGTCCTGCATAGCTGGGATCGGTGAAAACTTCCTGGTAACCGGTGAGACTGGTATTGAAAACGACTTCCCCGCCCCGGCGCGTGATGGCGCCGGCAGCGCGGCCGTTAAATACGCGCCCGTCTTCGAGCGCAAGGATTGCGGGTCGGTGCGCTACTTCCGTTGTCAGTGTGCCCTCCGTCGAACTTCATTTGTCGTTCGCCTCAGTCGTGGACAACGAACCGAAATGATCCACGGGCCAGTAGGCAAATACGGCGCGGCCGTAAATGTACTGGCTGGCGACCGGCCCGAACACCCGCGAATCGTTCGAGCTGATGCGGTGGTCCCCCATCACGAAGTAACTCCCCTGGGGCACGCGAACGGGTCCGAAATCGCTGACATCGGCGTACTGCGCCGGCACGTAGGGCTCGGGGACCATCTGCCCATTCACGTAAACCGCGCCGCGGCGAATTTCAATCGTCTCCCCCGGCAGCGCCATCACGCGCTTGATAAAGGACTTCGAGCGATCCAGCGGGTACCAGAACACTACCACGTCCCCGCGCTCGATGGGCTCAAATCGGTAAACAAATTTGTTGATGAAGATGCGCTCCTGATCCGAAAGCAGTGGCGCCATGCTGGTGCCCTCCACCTTCACCGGTTGGTAGAGGAACACAATAATGACCATCGCCAGTCCGATGGCGATCAGCAGATCGCGCGTCCACACACGGATTTCGTGCCGCAACGCGTGAGGCGCAGGCGCAGCAGCGGCCGCGGGCGGGATGACTGAAGGATCGGCCGGGGACAAGGAAGAACCGGGGGCGGAGGTGTGCTCGGCCGTGGGCGCAGGGGTCTGATTTTCGTCAGGTTTCGGCATTTCGTGCTGCCTCTCCTTTATAGCATGCACTTCCGCTCTGGGCCAATTGCCATTTGTCAGGTCCCAGTTTCGCGGAGCCATCTAGTTGGAAGGCTTCTCGCCGCCTCCCTGTTGCCTCCCCGCGGCCGCCATCGGCCTTTCCATACCTGTGGCACAGTCACTCCTGACTGTGCTCTTGGGTCCGCTTCTTGGGGGGTGCTCCCCGTAGGGGTCGAGCTTGGGTTCCTCTTCCTCTGGCACAGTCACTCCTGCTTGCCCTGAGCTTCGAAGGGCTTACCCTGACCCGCGAAGGGCCTGTGCTCCCGGGTTTACCTTCGGAGTAGGTCTCTCCCCTCTGCTCTGCCTTTCTCTGTGACCTCTGTGTTCCGGCCTCTGTGAACTCTGTGTTATCGTCCCTCTTCTCCGAGCAGTATGAACACTTCTGTCATCCCGGCCGGAGGCCCGCGCCCTTTGCGGGCCGCAGTGGAGGGATCGCGGCACGAACTATGAATCTTGACCAAGCGCAAAATTCAGCGAAGCGAGCGCCGCGACGACGGCGGTCTCGGTGCGCAGGATGAGCTTGCCGAGCGATGCTTCCTGAAACTGCGCGCCGCGCGCGGCCGCAAACTCCGCATCCGTCCACCCGCCTTCCGGCCCAATCGCGAGAACGGCGGCCCTCTGCTGCTGGCCGGCAAGCACCACGCGCAAGGGCTTGGCCTCCGGCGCTTCCGACAGCAGCACGCGCAAAGCTTCCACCTTCAAGCCAAACGCAACCTCCGGCTTGGCCAGCGGCTCAAGCAGCGGCACGCTCACACGGCGCGATTGCTGCGAGGCTTCCTGCAGGATTTTCTTCCAGCGTTCCGCGCGCTTGGGAGCCGCCAACACTAGCGCCTTGTCGCTGTGCGCCGCGGCCAGCGGCACAATGCGCGTCACGCCCAGCTCCGTGGCTTTTTCCAGAGCCCATTCAAACGCATCGAATTTCACCACGGCCAGCAGCAGCGTGCTATCCAACCAAGGCTGATGCCCCGGCAACTCTCCCACCAATTGAAATTCGACGATGTCACGGCCCACCATCTCGACCCGCCCCAGCCACACCCGCTGGCCATCGCTCAGCTCATACACCTGCCCTGCCTGCGCGCGCAGCACCCGGCCCAGGTGGTGCGCGGCCTCGCCCTCCATCCGCGCGCGCTCCTTCTCAAATCGTTCCACAAAGAATCGCCGTCGCATCGTGCGCTCATCTTCCCACGAATCCTGCTCCACCCATATTTCAAATTTGCCGGGTGCCCCAGGTTCGATTTTCTACCTGGGTCTTGGGTTTGCCCGTGTGGCACAGTCACTCCTGACTGTGCTCTTGGCTTCCCTTTTGGAGGGCGACGGCTTGCCCCTCGTCGCCTCTTCGTGGGCCTCGAGCACCGTCTGCCCTAGGCCCCGAAGGGCTCGGCCCCTACTCGGCAACCTCTAAACATACTGTCATCCCGAACCCGCGCCTTATGCGGGTGAGGGATCTGCTTTGTCCTTGTAGTGGCCGACCTTCAGGTCGGACCTTGGGTTTGCAGTGCCAGAGCTCAAGATCGGCCGCTACTTCCTGCTGAGAAACCCATCTTGCGAACCTGCTTGCGGCGCAAAAGCGGCGGCAAGCCGCCGCACTCCATCGTGGCGACACCTGTCACGAGTCAAGAAGTAATGGAAGTCGAAGAGAGGACCAGTACCCAAGTTACCGGTAAGCCGAACTTAGCGTGTTTGCGGTGAAGGAGCTCTGGGGCGCAGTTCAAGCATCCTCATCCCCTAATCGAAACGGACGGAAAAGCAGGCCCATGCTTCCGCAGCGACCGCGCGTGATTCCATCCCGCGATCGCTCCAGCCAGCAGACCCAAGGGGCCGCAAAACATCCCAGTGAGTTTTGCTAGGACGTGTGACTCTAATAGCACAGCGGCCAAAAACCCAACCAGCAAAATCACCGGTCCGACGATGATGAACGCCAAAAACATTCGTTTGAACGTCTGACCTTTGGCTGGGCTGATTGCCAGTGCAAAGACACCAAAGGGAATGGAAAGACTGGTAGCGATCATATACACCACAACGATAACCCAGGATAGGTAGAACATGGCCCTTCCTAGCACCGGAAGTCTATATCTACTAGGCGTACCCGCGCAATAACTGCCGCGCCGTTCGGAGGCGTCTCATGCCGAAACGAATCTGTGATTTTGGAGGCCCAATCGAGTGCACCGCGCTAACCGTAAAGGCGGAGGCTAGCACCCAAGTTACCGGTAAGGCGGGGGTTGGCACCGCCCCAATCGGAGATGTGGAGTCTAGCAGGGCACCCGCTATCCGAAAATGTCTTTCACTTTGTCGAAGATATTGGAATCCCGCTCTGCCGGTTTGTTTTCCACTTTCATCGTGGCGTGAAGCTGTTCCATCAGTTTCCGCTGCTCGCGAGTCAATTTCGTCGGCGTCAACACCCGCACATGAAAATACAAATCCCCACGCCCCCCGCCGTGCGGATCGGGCAGGCCTTTACCCTTCAGCCGAAAAACTGCGCCGCCTTGCGTGCCTTCGGGAATCTTCAGCGTCTCTTCTCCGTTCAAGCCGGGAACTTGCAGCTCCGTGCCCAGCGTGGCTTGTGCAATGCTCAGCGGAACCGTGCAGTACAAATCCGCGCCGCGCCGCTCGAAGAATTTGTGCTCCTTCACTTCCAGGACGACATATAGATCGCCTGCCGGCCCGCCGTTCGGCCCCGGCTCGCCTTCGCCTTGCACGCGCAGCCGCGTTCCCGTATCCACGCCGGGAGGAATGCGCAATTCAATCGTGCGCTCGCGCTCCATGCGTCCCTGCCCATGGCACTCCACGCAGCGTTCCTTCACGATTTGCCCGGCGCCCTGGCACGCGGGGCACGTGCGGTTCACCGTGAAAAATCCCTGCTGGTAGACCAACTGGCCGCGCCCGCCGCACGCCTGGCAGTTCACCACGCCAGTGCCCTTTTTCGCGCCGGTGCCGTTGCACGCCTCGCAATATTCCATCCGCGGCACGCGAATCTTCGTGCTCACGCCCATGGCCGCTTCGTCGAAACTCAGCGTCATGTCATACCGCAGGTCAGCGCCACGCTTTGCGCGGCTGCGTCCGCCGCGCCGCCCACTCGCCGCGCCGAAAAGATCCTCGAACCCGAAAAAGTCGCCGAAAATGTCGTGGAAGTCCTGGAAAATCGTGCCATTGAAGTCGGGTTGCGCCCCGGCGCCCGCCAAACCAGCGTGCCCGTAGGTGTCGTAAATCTGCCGCTTCTGTGCGTCGCTCAGGATGCTGTAGGCCTCCGTGCTTTCCCGGAAACGCAATGCGGCTTCTTCCTTGTGCTCCGGGTTGCGATCGGGATGCCACTTCAGCGCCGCTTGGCGGTAAGCCGCCTTGATCTCATCGACCGAAGCCGTCTTCGCCACACCCAGAATCTCGTAATAGTCTCGTTGCTGTCCGCGGGTCATGCGTTTTCCCTTTGTGTCCCTTCTACGCTAACAGTTTACGGCGATCGGATATCGGATAGCAGCCATCAGCAACCAGTTGTCAGTTTTCAGTAATCAGTTATAAGTCTTCAGTAACCCGGCCCCACGCTGCTACTCCGCTCAACTAAATATTCAAAAAGCATCATCCCGCGCGCCAATTCCACAGCCCCAACTTCCGAACTCTTCTCTTTTCCTTTCTTTTCCCCTCTTCTCTTTTCTCCAATTTCTTTTCTTCTCCGAAAACTAATAACTGAAAACTGATTACTTACAACTGCTCCTAGCACGCCTCCCCCTTCGATGCGCCGCCCGGATGAACCGCTACGCGCACCAGCGCCGGCCGCAACACCCGCCCATGAAACTCGTACCCCGGCTGAAACACCGTCAGGATCGTGCCGTCCGCATGCTCGGTGGTTTCGGCGCGGTCCATCGCCTGGTGCAGATGCGGATCAAACGTCTTGCCCAGCGGGTCGATGCGCTTTGCCCCCAGCTTCGCCACGTTGTCCATCAGTTGTTTGTAAATCAGTTCAAAGCCCTTGCGATAGCTTTCATACTCCGCTTCGCGATGCGCCGCCAAGGCATGCTCGAAGCCATCCAGCACTGGAATTAATCCTTCGATAACGCGCGCCGTGGCCCGCCGGCTGTCTTCGCTGCGCTCTCGCTCAATCCGTTTGCGGTAGTTGTCGAAGTCCGCCTGTCGCCGCAGCAGCGTCTGTCGCAAATCTTCCAAGTCCGTGGCCAGTTTTTTCACGTCCGCTTCTTCGCGCGCGGCATCTTCCACCACGGCTTTGTCTTCCTCGGCTTGGCCCACGTTCTTGCTATCGGACACGGTCAGCTTGCTTTCCTGTTCTCTCATAGCTCATCCCTCAAACCAGTTTGCTATTCGATCTTGCTCAAGGCTTCGCTGAAAAGCTGCGCCACGTAGGCCACCGCCGTCATCGCGCGCTCGTAGTGCATGCGCGTCGGCCCCAGCACTCCCAGCGAGCCTTGCACCCGGTCGCTGTGCGAATACGGCGCGCTGATCAGCGCGATATTCTCTCCCGCGGGAGAAATCTCCTTCACGCCGATTTGCACGAACACTGGCTCCGGCGTCTCGATGCACGCGTTCAACAGCGCCACCAGCCGGTGCTTTTCCTCAATCGCCGCGAGCAATTCCCGCAGTTGCACCTGGTCCGGAAATTCCGGCGAGCCCACGATTTGCGCCGTGCCTTCCACGTGGACCTGCTGCTCCGAGCTTTCTCCCAGAATACCCGGATCGCATAGCGTCAACGCGCTGCGTACAATGACTTCGTACTTCTCCCGTTCGTTCGCCAGCTTCAGCAGCAAGTCTCCGCGAATCGCTTCCAGCGTCCATCCCGAATAATGGCGGTTCAGGAAATCGGCGGTGGCGTCCAGCTCCTCCTGTGTAAACGGCCGCGCCGGCCGCAGCACTTTGTCGCGCGTATGGCCCCCCGGCGAAATCAGTACCACCACCACGCGCCCGTCCGGCAGCAGCCACATCCGCGCGTGCTCCAGAACCGTCTTGCGCAGTGGCGGCGACACGATGATGCCCACGCCCTTCGATACTTCCGCCAGCACGTGCCCCGCGCGCTCGGTTATCTCACCCGCGGAAACGCCCGCGGCCATCTCCCGCGTGATCCAGTCGCGGTCCTCCACGCTCAGGGTCGCCTGCGAAGCAATCTCTTGTGCAAAGAACCGGTACGCCTCGGCCGTCGGCACTCGCCCCGCGGAAGTATGTGGCTGGTAGAGGTAGCCGCCATCTTCCAGATCCGCCATGACGTTGCGGATCGTCGCCGTGCTCAGCGATTCATCGAAGCGTTTGGAGATGGCGCGCGAAGACACCGGCTCGCCCGTCTCGATGTACGTGCGGACAAGGTCAGCCAGAATCTGCCGGTTTCGCCGTTCCTGTAGTGCCAGGTTCCTCATAGCAGCACTCGCCATGGGGTGCTACCTACCATTCTAGGAACCCTGTCAAGTCCCGTCAAAGCCTCACACGCGCTAGAGTCGTCTCATTAACGGCTCCCGGGAGGGCACGGCTTTTTACCCTGAGCGCCTTCTGCGAAGGGCAGCCGTGCCGAACAGCCGCGCGAATTCAGGGGTTTTAACCCCTGAGGTGCGCAGGATGATTGCCCGTAGCATTTGTGAGACAGGTTCTAGTGTGGTGTCGCGGAAGTTCCGCGTATTTCTCTTTAGGGGGTGGGGGCTTCAGCCCCCACGTATGTGGCTTGGAACGTCGGGCTTTAGCCCATGAAGCAGCAACACTTTTTTCGATTATTTACGGGACAGCACACTAGTTTCTAACCGCCGGCGTTGTGCTTGTGTCTCGGTGATCAGCGCGGTTACGAGTTAGCCCTCAGGATTGCGCCGATGATTTCTTGTGGCAAGCGGACTTCCCGCCGCCTCCAAAAATAATGCATGCGCCAAAAATGAACCCGAAGTTGTACCACCCGCCGTTGTTATGCACTTCATAGAAGTGCACCTTGTCCGAAAACAGTGAAATGATGAAAGTGACCGGGCAGATGAAGCCGTGCCACAGGCCAAGCCAGAACCCCGCAATCCTTCCATCGGCCCCTGCGCTGTGCGCGAGCACATTTGGACCTGCCGCACAACTCACCAAGAATATAGCGGCCACAAAAATCAGGCCTAGCAACAGCGCCTTTTGAATTCGCATCTGTTTTCTCCTGCTCCCTATTCCAAGGGCACTTAGCCGAAATCCCATAACATAGATACGGCCTCAAGGCACAAAAAGTCTCAATTGGCCTCTCCAGGTGCAATCCTCGTCCGATTGTGGCACCCTACCGATTGACATTTAACGCGTAGCAGTATACCGTAGACTGGTGATCCGGTCCTTCCGTTGCGCCGACACCCAGCGTCTCTTTCACCGCGAAACTGTGCGGCGCTTTAAGGCCATCGAGCGCCAGGCTCTTCGCAAGCTGGACATGCTGGACGCGGCGCCGGATCTCCGGACGCTTTCCGCCCTCCCTGGAAACCAACTGGAGCCGTTGAAGGGCGACCGCAGGGGGCGGTCCAGCATCCGGGTCAACGACCAGTGGCGCATCTGCTTTGTATGGCGCGAGGGCCACGCCTACGAAGCCGAAATCGTGGACTACCATTAGGAGGGCAATATGGCGAAGAAACTAAAGCCCGTGCATCCCGGGGAAATTCTCCACGAGGAGTTCATGGCGCCTCTCGGGCTGACCATGAACAGGATGGCGATGGACTTGCGCGTCCCCGTGACGCGCATCGCAGATATTGTTGCCGAGCGCCGCAGCATCACCGCCGACACGGCCCTGCGTTTGGCGCGCTATTTCAAGAACAACCCTGCCTTTTGGATGAATCTGCAAACACGCTACGATCTGGAAGTTGCCGAGGATGAAATCGCTGCCAAGGTCGCGCGCGACGTGCAACCCTTGGAATCCGCGCCCACGCGGTGAGCTAACTCCGCGGATTACCGCGCACCCAATGATAATGACTGTCCGATTGCCAAAAGGCAAAAACAGATTCATCGCACAAAAGGCGTGCGATGGAAAAGAGTGCCTCGCTCCGCTCGGAATGAATTAGGACATTGCATGTGCAGGGTACAGCAAAGCCCCATTCATTTTGCAGGTTCTGTGTCAGGGCCTTTCGAGGGTCAGGCTAAGCTGAAGCCCTGACCTCCTAAAAAGAACTGCAACGGGCTTGTGGGACAGCACACTGGCAATCGTCGATGCTGTGGCCTATTCCGGCTGGACTTCGTTCTTAATTTCTTCCCGCTGCGCGCTCCGCGAAAGCAGCCGGTTCGCCGAAGCATTCGGCGGAGGGGTAGGTGCTGCCACCCCGGCCGTCTCCGAGCCCAGACCCAGCTTCTGCAGCGTCAGCGCATCCAGTTTGCCCGTGGGGCTCAGCCCATGCGCCGACTGGTATTTCCGCAATGCGTCGGCAGTGGAAGCGTCCCACTTCCCCGTAGGCACGCCGTCGTACGAGTTATTCTTCGCCAGCGCAGCCTGAATCTCGCCAACGCGATCGGGCGTCGGCGCAGCCTGCCCCTTCACGCGGCGCGATCTTCTCCTCCATGAGCCTTTCCCGGATTTACTGGATTTCCTGGCCGTAGTTCCCGTCGTCTTGACATGAGACGTGGCCGCGCTGCTCGTAGCGCTTTTGTGACTCCCATTCGACGCCGTGCTCTGTGCGGCAGCCGCGGGCATACTACAACCCCCCGCAGCCAAAGCCGCAACAATCCAACCTGTGAATGTTTGCCTGCAGAGCCAGGTGCGCATGTCTGGGTTTATGCGTCCTCGGTCGTCGATTATTTGCCGTCCGCCGGCACAACGCCCGGCAGAAACACGGTCACCGTCCGGTCGTTGTAGCTGTGGCGGCGCACTTTGAACACCACGTTGTCGCCGGCCTTGAGCTTGCCGATGGCCTGGCGGTAGTCGTCCAGGGAATTCACCGCCTGCCCGTTCACTTCGGCGATGACGTCGCCGGGGCTGAATCCCAGGTCGTCGGCGAAGCTGGCGGGCTCAACCTCGCTCACCACCACGCCCTTCTGCCCTTCCATGCCCACGCGCTGCGCGCGCTCGGGCGTTAGCGCTTCCACGTGCAAGCCGAACTCCGCCGGCGCCGGTTCATCGGGCGTGCCATTAATGCGGTTGGCCGCATTCGGGAAAACGCGCGTGCGATCCTCGACCGTCGCCGAAGTCTCGCGCTGCTGCTTGTCGCGGTAATAGGTAATCTTGACCTTGCTGCCGATCGGCGCTCCCGCAATCGGGTTCACCAGATCGTTCCCCGTTTTCACGGCCGTGCCGTTGATGGCCGTAATCACATCGCCATCCTTCAACCCCGCCTTTTCCGCCGGGCTGCCGGGCTCAATGCCCTGAATGACCACGCCGTACGGCGCGCCCAGGTACTTCAGCGTCATCTGGTTGGTCCCCTGCTCTTCCTGGAAACTCACGCCAATCGAGCCGCGCGTCACCCGTCCGCTCGTCACAATCTGGTTATACACTTCCCTCGCCGTCGAAGACGGCATGGCAAACCCCACGCCCTCGTACCCGCGCCCGCCGGTAATGATCGCGGTGTTGATGCCGATCACTTGTCCGGCCATGTCCACCAGCGGCCCGCCCGAATTGCCCGGGTTGATGGCCGCATCGGTTTGCAGGAAGCGCTGAAACTGCCGGCCGATTCCGCCACGGTCCTTGGCGCTGATGATTCCCGCCGTCACCGTAGCGTTCAAGCCAAACGGGCTGCCAATCGCCAGCACCCAATCGCCCACCAGCACGCCGTCGGAGTTACCCAGCTTGGCAAATGGCAGATCCTTCGACACGTCAATCTTGATCACCGCCAGGTCGGTATCCTCATCCACCCCAACCACCTTCGCCGTGTACTTGGTGGAATCGCCGTTCAATTGCACCTGGATCTTTGTCGCCTGTTCCACCACGTGGTTGTTCGTCAGGATGTAGCCGCGCCTGTCCACAATCACGCCGGAGCCGAGGCTGCGCTCCGCCTGGGGTTGTGCATCCGGCCGCCCGTCGAAAAAGTGGAAGAAAAAGTCTTCACTGGGATCGTCCGGTTCCATGGGGGAGGAGCGATGCTTCTTTGATTTACGGTCAATCACTTGCGTCGTGGCGATATTCACCACCGCCGGCTCCACGCGCGTCACAATCGAGTTAAATGAATTAGACGACGGAATGGGATCCGGCAGCGCCAGCGGCGTGGCATTCGTTCCCGCGAATGACAGCGCCTTCATCGCGGACACCTTGCCCGATATCACTGTCCCGATCAGGATGCCGACAATCAGCGTTGCCGCCACCAGTCCAGCCACTACAATTTTTCGACGTCTCGTCCAGTCCACCATTTCTCTTACGTGATCCATCTTGCTTGCTCCTCTTTCGATCGCTTCCCAGTGCACCTTTCGGAAGTATAGCATTCCACCCTGCGTGGAGTTTCTCTTCCCCTGGGTTGCGCCATTTGAATTACTGTCCCTATGGCCGGGTCGCCTAGTGCCGTTCCAACTACTTGGGCCAAATGACCGTCCAAGCATCCGACGCAAACACGGAGAGAGTATTCTCCAAGCGATTTGTCGGAACAAGTTGGAACGGCACTTGGATACATTTCTACCCGCCCACAATTAGACGCATCTCAGCCCCGCTTTGTTGTCTCTTTTCTTCTCAAGCTTCTCCTGCCAGGTGCCCCAGGCACGGAGTGTGTGCCTGGGTCTTGGGTTTTCTTCGCTTCTTTCTTTCTCTGCGAACCTCAGCGTTCCCTGCGCCTCTGCGTTTTCTTTTCTCTTCCTCTGTGCCCTCTGTGTTCTTTGCTCTGTGAACTCTGTGTTACCGTCCCTCTGTCTTCTTGTGTTCGCCGGGTGCCGGGTGCCCCAGGCACGGAGTGTGTGCCTGGGTCTTGGGTTTTCTTCGCTTGCTCTGCGGGTGCCCCAGGTTCGATTTTCTACCTGGGTCTTGGGTTTCTCCTGCTGTCGGCTATCGGCTAACAGCTATCAACTCCCTATCCCAGTCCTCGCACCTCCTCCCTTCCTGCTGTGGGCTGTTGACTCTCGGCTAGTGGCTGAGTCTCTTCCTCAATTTCCCCTTGACTTCCGCGCCGAAATCCCCCCTAATTATGAGAAGCCGCTTCGGCGGCCTCACGTGGCGATTTAGGGCGACTTGCTCCACGTAAAAAACTGCTAAAGAGCTGGCGAAGTCACAGACGTTCTGAGACCCTCCACGCACTTTGGCACGGAGGGTTTTTCCTTTTCCCCCTCCGCGCTGCCCGACATCAATCTCCACGTCATTTCACACGGGGGCACCCGGCCCGGCGTTTGATCCGGTCCGAGGAGTCCACGGCGAGGTGACTTATGAAGGAACTCTATTTCTTACGATGCAGGGAATGCGGCAAGAAATTTGCCAACGCTCCCCTATCTTATTGTGAAGAGTGCTTCTCTCCGCTCGAAGTGAGCTACGACTACGAAGCGCTCGCCCACGTGGCGCACCGCGGCGCCCTCGCGCACCGCGCCTTCAATATGTGGCGCTATGCGGAGCTCCTGCCGCTCCCGGAGGGCTTTACGCCTTCCGTGGCCATCGGAGGCACGCCGCTGGTCAAGTCCCGCAATTTGGGAGCGCGCTGGGGTGCCAAGAACGTCTATTTCAAGAATGACGCGGTCTGTTTCCCCACGCTCTCTTTCAAGGACCGTGTTGTGGGAACCGCTCTTGCCGCGGCCCGCCGCTTTGGCTTCACGAAGATCGGTTGTTCTTCCACCGGCAATCTTGCCAACGCCGTCGCCGCGCAGGGCGCGCAACTTGGATTCGATACCTGCGTCTTCGTGCCCGCCGATCTCGAGCCCGCGAAAATCCTGAATACCGCGGTCTATGGCGCGCGCATCGTCCGCATCAATGGCAACTACGACCACGTCAACCGCTTGTGCACGCAGATCGCTGACCGCTTCAAATGGGGTTTGGTCAACGTCAATCTTCGCCCCTATTACGCCGAAGGCTCCAAGACTCATGGCTACGAAATCGCCGAGCAGTTGGGCTGGGAACTTCCCGACAACGTCGTTGTGCCCATGGCCGGCGGCTCCCTAATCGGCAAAATCGCCAAGGCCTTCTGCGAACTGGCGCATCTCGGCTGGGTCGAGCCCAAGCAGGTGAAATTCTTTGGCGCGCAAGCCACCGGCTGCTCTCCGATTTCCGACGGCGTAAAGCGCAATTTGCCCCGCTTCCAGCCGCAGAAGCCCCATACGATCGCGCGCTCTCTGGCCATCGGCACTCCCGCCGACGGTCCCTTTGCCCTGCGCCTGATCCGCGAATCCGGCGGCTGGGCGGAGGACATCTCCGACCCGGAAATCATCGACTCCATCAAGCTGCTTGCGGAAACCGAAGGCATCTTTGCGGAAACCGCTGGCGGCGTCACCACCGGCGTCACCGCCAAGCTCATCCAGCAGGGCCGCATACGCCCCGACGAAACCACCGTGGTCTGCATCACCGGAAACGGCTTGAAGACCACCGACGCCATAGTCGCGGACTTTCCGCCCTCCGAGGCCATTGAGCCGCGCCTCGAAGCCTTTGAAGCGCTTCTCGGCCAGAGCCTCGGTAGTGAGGTCGCCGCCTAAGGCGGGACTCCATGCACACGCACCCAACGCCCCGTCTATCCACCTTGTCATCCCGCTTGCCCCGAGCTTCGAGGGGACCGGAGGTCTGCGCCTTCTGCAGACCGCAGTCGAGGGATCGCGGCAACCCGCAAGCTTCATACAGTCGCCGCCAAGGCCCTTCCGCTGTCATCCCGCCTGCCCCGAGCTTCGAGGGGACCGGAGTGGCCGGTTTTTTCTTCCGCGCCGCTCCCTGGCGCGCCGGCCACGCAGCGGAGGGATCTGCTTTTCTCTTCCCGCCGCCTGACGCCCATTTCCGAATTCTCGTTGTACACTAATGACAGGAGTCTCAAAGAATGGCCATCACTATCGAAATCCCCACCGCGTTCCGCCGCTTCACCGACGGCATCCCCAAGCTCGATTCCGCCGCCTCCACCGTTGCCGAAGCCCTCAACGACCTGACCGCGCGTTATCCCGCGCTCTCGCGTCACGTCCGCGATGAACAGGGACAAGTCCGCCAGTTCCTCAACGTCTATCTCAACGAAGAAGACATCCGCTTCCTCGGCGGCGAATCCTGTTCCCTGAAAGACGGCGACCGCGTCCTCCTAGTCCCCTCCATCGCCGGCGGCTAATCCGTTTTTCCCTCCTGCGGCACAGTCATTCCTGCTTGCCCTGAGTAGCGAAGGCCTTGCCCTGAGCTTCGAAGGGACTGTGCTCTTGGGTGTTCCTCGTAGGGGCACAGCACTGCTGTGCCCCATGTCCGCAAGATCGTAGCGTCTTGAACTCCCGGCTTGCCTCTCTGGCGCATGGCGCAAGCTCGACATGCTGAACCACCGCCTGCTGGCCCGCGCCTTGTCCAACACCTCCCGACTCGCCGCCTTTTGTCGCTCCCCGCCAATTCCTAAAGTGCTATCCTGCCCCGTGAACCCCAAATCGCTCCAAGAGGCTGTGCCACTCGCCTCATCCCGTGTGTTCAGGAAAAGGAAGCCTCGCATGCCATCACGGTCCGTTCTTCTGTCGTTCGTGCTAATCCTCATCGCCTGCGCATCCATCCAGGCTCAGGAGCAGTCTCCTCTTCCGGGGCGCGGCCTCGCGCAACATCCATTCCTCTACTGTGGAGAGTGGCAAGGCCGCAGCCTCGAAAACCAGGTCATGCACCTCGTCCGCGATGGGCACGTGGTCTGGTCGTACACCAACGATCGCACCGGCGAGATCGGTGACTGCACCATGCTCTCGAACGGCAATATTGTTTTTTCGCGGCAGTTCGGCGCCAGCGAGATCACGCCAGACAAAAAGATTGTCTGGGACTACGACGCCCCCAAAGGGTGCGAGATTCACACCGCGTATCCTCTGGGACTCGACCGCGTGCTCATCATGCAGAATGGCAACCCGGCAAAGGCGCTGATCATCCTGAAGGCCACCAACAAGATTGAGAAGGAACTCGTTCTTCCCACCAAGGACCCCATGGGCACCCACGGCCAGTTTCGCCATATCCGCATGACCAAAGCCGGAACTTTCCTGGTGGCGCACATGGATCTCGGCAGGGTCGTGGAATACGCACCGGACGGAAAGGTCCTTTGGATGGTGGATGCACCCTCGGCCTGGGCGGCTGTCCGCCTGGCGAACGGCAACACGCTCATCAGCGGCAATTCCGTGGGCTATGTGCGCGAAGTAAATCCCCAGGGCCATATCGTTTGGGAGCTCAACAAAAGTGATCTCCCCGGCATCCCAATGTTCACGGTCCAGGAGGTGTCGCGTCTCGCCAACGGCAACACCCTGATCAACAACTGGTCCGCTGGCCTACCTCCCGAACAGATCCAGACCGCCGTCCAGGTCATCGAGGTCACGCCCGACAAAAAGGTCGTCTGGGGGCTGAAAGATTGGAAGACCCTCGGGCCTTCCTCCTCCACTCAATTGCTGGACGAACCCGGCGCTCCCGAGAACGGCGACCTCCAGCGCTAGTGCAGCGTCATCCGAATACTGTCAATTCAGTTCTGTTTTGCGCCGGAATCGGAAGTCGTTGTAGCGCAGTCCCGAAAACGGTGAATCGTAGTTCCCGCGTTGTGGAGGGACAACCATGGTGTTGCGAGCAGTTCGGTTGTCAGAGCGCCAGTTCGTCCGGGTTTTTTTCTGTGTCATTTGTGCTCTCGTACTGCTGTCTCTGCCTGCCGTATGCCAGCCCTCTGACGCGGCAAGAAGCCACCTCAGAAATGATCCCCGGGAGGGCACGGCTTCAGCCGTGCCGAAAAGCAGCGCAAAACCAGGGGTTTCAACCCCCGAGGTGCGCGGCATGGCCGGCCGAAACATTCATGAGACAGGTTCAGCTCCAGGCAGCATCATCCCTGAGCGCCTGAAATGCGAATGGCGCGTGAATCCTCTGGGCATCGATCTAGCACGCCCCCATTTCAGTTGGACGCTCAAGTCCGTGGATGCCGCCGCTCGCGGCACAAAACAGACTGCCTACCAAATCCTCGTCGCTGTTTCTTCCCAGTCCTTGGCTGGCAATCGCGGCGACGATTGGGACAGCGGAAAAGCCTCGTCCTCTCAAATGTTTCAAATCGCATACGGGGGCAAGCCCCTCCTATCCGCAACGCGCTATTACTGGAAGCTCCGCGTCTGGGATGAACACGACCGGCCATCCCCATGGAGCGCTACCGCGGAGTACACCACCGCACTGCTTGGCGCGGACCAATGGAAGGCCCGCTGGATCGCCGCCGAGCCGGATTCCCCGCCGCTGCCTCAAGCTAGAGAACATACCGGTTCGGTGCTCGCGTCGATGCAGCCCCTGCCTATCTTCCGGCATGAGTTCTCCACCCCAAAGAGAATCAGCCAGGCGCTTGTCTTTGTTTCCGGACTCGGCCACTACGAACTCCACATCAACGGCCACAATGTGACCCACAACATCCTTACACCGGGATGGACCAACTACCGCAAACGCGTCTGTTACGACACCTACGACATCACCCGCCTGCTGCGGCCCGGACGCAACGCCATCGGTGTCCTGTTGGGAAATGGAATGTACAACGTTCCCGGAATCGCGGGCCGCTATACCAAGTTCATCGGCTCTTTTGGCCAGCCCAAACTCATCCTCCAATTGCATCTGCGCTATGCGGATGGAACCACCGAACTCATCGCCAGCGACAATACCTGGAGAACTTCTCCCGGCCCCATTACATTCACCACTATTTACGGCGGCGAGGATTACGACGCACGGCAGGAACAACCAGGATGGGACCTCGCTGGTTTTCACGACGTAAGCTGGCAACAAGCTCTCGAAGTGCAAGGCCCCGGCGGCGCGCTAGTAGCAGAGCAGTCTCCGCCAATCCACGTCATGCACACGTATCAGCCGGTGAAAACGACGCAGCCAAGGCCGAACTTCACTGTGTACGACCTCGGGCAAAACTTCAGTGGATGGCCAAAAATCACCGTGAGTGGCCGTCGAGGCTTGACCGTTAAAATGATCCCCGGTGAATTGCTCGATGCTTCCGGGCTGGTCACGCAACATAGCGCCGACGCTTCGCCGCAATCCCAGAACCGCTTCTCCTATACTCTGCGGGGCGGCGCTCCGGAGTCCTGGCATCCTCTCTTCAGCTACTTCGGCTTTCGTTACGTGCAGGTCGAAGGCGCGCGTGTGCCCGGTTCCTCGGCGGAGGACAAGCCGTTGGTCGTCTCGCTCAGAGGCCAGTTCATCCGCGATGACGCGCAGATTGTGGGCAGCTTCCAGTCCTCCAACGCTTTGTTCGGAAAGATCCATAAACTAATCGACATGGCCATCCTCAGCAACATGGCCAGTGTGCTGACCGATTGTCCGCAACGCGAGAAGCTGGGCTGGCTGGAACAGACCTATCTCGCCGCGCCCTCCATTCTTCTCAACTACGATGCGGTCAATCTCTACCAGAAGATGGCCCAGGATATTCGGGATTCGCAACTGGCTGACGGCATGGTGCCAAGCATTGCGCCCGAATACGTGGCCTTCGTGGACCAGAACGGAGTGAGCACCGAGTTCCGCGATTCTCCCGAGTGGGGCAGCGCCGCGATTTTGAGTCCCTGGGCCGCCTATCAGTTCTATGGAGACAAGAGCTTGCTGGGCATGCAGTACGACTCCATGCGCGCTTATGCCGCCTATCTCCAGGCAAAGGCCGCGGACCACATCCTCTCCTACGGTTTGAGTGACTGGTACGACATCGGTCCTGCCCCGCCGGGGAAATCGCAGCTTACCGGGCAGGAACTGACGGCCACCGCCACTTGCTTTCAAGACTTGACCGTGCTCAGCAAGATCGCCTCACTCCTGGACAAGCCCCAGGACGCTCAAAGCTACGCCGCAGAAGCCGCGCAGGTAAAAGACTCCTTCAATGCAAAACTCTTTCATCCCGATCGCGGCGAATACGACCGTGGAAGCCAGACCGCCTATGCCATGCCGCTGGCGCTCGGCATGGTGCCACCCGGATACGATGGAGCAGTCCTCCAGCATCTCGTCGACGATATCCGCAATCACCAGAACCACGTTACTTCGGGCGACATCGGATTTCACTATGTCGTGCGCGCACTTACCGATGGGGGCCGTTCCGACGTCCTTTACGACATGCTGTCGCGCACGGATCCGCCGAGCTATGGCTACCAGTTAGCGCGCGGGGCCACCACCCTGACCGAAGCCTGGGATACCAATCCCAACAGCTCGCAGAACCACTTCATGTTGGGCCACGCCGAAGAGTGGTTCTATCGCGGGCTGGCCGGCATCAGTGTTGATTTTGATCGCCCGGAGGTGGAGCGCATCCAGATTCGGCCGGCTCCGGTGGGTCAAATTGAGCGTGCCTCCGCCACCTACGAGTCAGTCTTCGGCGAGATTCGCAGTGCCTGGACGCATCAGGCCAACTGCTTTACGTTACATGTGAGGGTCCCCGCAGGCTCGCTCGCCACCTTGGAAATCCCCGCCTCGGACGCCTCATCCGTGAGGGAAAGTGGCCACACGCTGGATCAAGCCAAGGGCATCCTCGAGAGTCACACCACAGACCATGGCGTAATCTGCATAGTTGTCTCAGGCGACTACACCTTCACCTCGGAAATTCTCTCCACGCTCGGGCAGCCATGAAAGGTAACGTCCCAGCTTGTCATCTCTGAGGCGCAAGTGTCATCTCTGAAAGCGCGTTTGTCATTCCGAGCGAAGCGAGGCACTCTTCTCCATCGCACGCCTTTTGTGCGATGAATCCCTCTTCGCCCTCGGGTTCCAGCTTTAACCTCCCCTTAAATTCCCTTGGACTTCCCCTAAGTCTGTGGTAATCTAAATATGCGTTTGTTGCTCTTGTTTCGCCTTTTGTTTTTGAAGGGTCGCAGGCTACAACTTGCGGCCTTTTTTGTTTTCCGCCCGCTTCACCGCGGTGAGGAGAAACAACGGAAGACGCCCGGTATCCGCAAGGGTCCTGGAGAGAGAAGCATCAGATAGCCTATTTGAAAAGAGAAACTGCATTGAGTAAGGAACAAGGAACTGTAAAGTGGTTTAACGCGAGTAAGGGCTTCGGATTCATCCAGCGCCAGACCGGAGAGGACGTTTTCGTCCATTTCTCCGCCATCCAGGCTGATGGCTATCGCTCTCTCAACGAGGGCCAGGCCGTTGAATTCGAGGTTGTTCGTGGGCCCAAGGGTCTGCAAGCCTCCAACGTTCAGCCCCTTTAATCTGATCCCTCATCTCCAGGCGGAGCGCCCTGCGCTCCGCCCTTTTTATTTCTCCCCACACGTTCCTCTTTGTCGTGCTTCGGTGTACCCCGAACCGGCGCCAGAGGGTACGTCGGCCAAAAACACCAATTGGGGCGTGCCCCTGTTGCACGGCCTACTGGTCGAGGCAAACGGCCGCCTAATGAATGAATGTATTCTTCACCCGCCTTGATCGCAGGAAATAAGGTATCCAGACCAGCGCTGCCAGCCCCTGTGAGAGATGAACGCCAAGGACCGCACGGGAATCGGGGGCCAGAGCACTGGTCACGAGTGAGGCAAGCCCAATGCCCATCCATACGATGACAAGAACTGGGAACAATTTCTTTCTCCTAAAAAAGAGAATATTGAGGGCGATCAAGCCGAGTGCGTCGAAAACCCCTACTGCCAGAAAAAGCCAGGGGTAATTCCAATCGCTCCAGTCCGGAAGGGATCTGCGAAGCTCCGGCCCTTCTGCAAGATGGTAGAGCACAGCAAAGAGCAGGAGGGCTGGCAGGCCCACCACCCAACATATCAGCCACCCGCCGAAACCGGTAAGCAGACGACCATGGACGAAATCATAACCGCATTGACAATATTCGCTTCCGCCCTGAGTAGCGCGTTTGCAATTAGGACAACTACCATCCTCGATCAACATTGTGCGGGGGCTCCCTTGTAGACGTTATCGCCCCGCTCGCTGCCCCCGGGAACGCTTAGGCATCAAGCCCAGAGACCTGCACCGCCTTGGAGACGGCAACGTCGTACAAATGGCGTCTTTGCCCAAATTTCGATACGAGTATATCCGAAAATCTAGCGCGGCGGTGAGGCGCTCATAAAACGCTCAAGAAACGGCCTTCATGTGGTTGTCCAACAAAGGACCCTTTCTGAGACGTTTATCAAGAGTTCGCTTCAACACGGATGGCGCGGGCTGCCCGGCATGGGGTTAGTCTAACGCTTACACACGATTGAGCGTGAAGCGTCCCTCTCCTTGCTTCTAACCTCCAACTTCTCACTTCCAACTTCCGATTCCTCACTGCCCCTGCTTCTTCCTCTCCTCATCCAGCCGCCGCACGTACTCTTCAAACTTGGGTTTCTGCTCCGCCGTCAGAAGCTCCCGCATCTGCGCCCGCGCCTTCTGCCTCACCCCATCCACATCCGCCTCGGCTTTATCGTGAATCGTCTTCATCTCCGCGTGCGCCGCCGCGATAATCGCATCTATCTTCTGGCTCTGCTCCGCCGTCAAACCAATCTCTTTGGTCATCTCCGCCACGCGCTGGGCCCGTCGCTCCGGCTCGCTCAATGTCTGCACGTTCGGATTGTTCGCTGGGATTCCCCGGTGCGCGAAGCTGTACCCAAACACCCCGCCAATCGCGGCTCCCAGCACGAACAACAGCGCCAGCCACTCCCACGCCTTCTTGCGGGTTTCTCCGTTCATGGACGCTCTCCCTGCCCAAGCACCAGCACATCATCATTCAGCGGCGCCGATACCGATTCAAACACCGAATCGGCCGAGCCCAAGGCCAGCCGCCGCGCTAAGTCCTCGCGCCTCAACTGCACCGCCCACGTTGTTCCCACCATCAGCAATACCGTGCACAGCACCACCAGTCGCGGTGCCAGCCGCCGCACGCCCAGCCACACGCCGTTGCTCCGCTCTTCCTGTTCGTTTTCCTTCGCTCGAATCGCCGCCATCACCCGTGCCGCGAACCACGGCCCCGCCTCCGCCACCGGTGTGCTCATTGGCAGTAGCGCCCGGCGCGTCTCCGCCAGGTCTTCCACCGCCCCGCTGCACTTCGCGCACACCTCGGCGTGGCCGCGCGCCTCGCTCGACATCGCCGCTAATACCGATGGCGCCGTAGCTTCCCCGCTCGTCGACAACCCTTCCAGCTCTTCCAGGAAGCGCCGGCATTCGCTGTTCTTCATTTCCAGATCGTTAGGCATCCCGGGTTCCCCTCTCTGCTGTCCCTACTCCTGTCGGCCATCGCATTCCTTACTTCCGCGGCTTCAACCGTCGCCGCACACTCTCTGCAATCCTTTGTCTCGCCCGAAACAGCCTCACCTTCACGGTGTTGGCATTGAGTTCCAGGACCTCCGCGATCTCCTCCACCGAAAACCCTTGCACTTCCTTCAGCACCAGCATCGTCCGGTCGCGTTCCTCCAGGCACTCCAACAGTTGCTCCACCCGTTCCCGCGCCGCCAGCCGGTCGCTCGCGTCCGGGCGCCCGTCGGCAACCTCCTCCGCCGCCTGATACTGCCGCGCCTGCTCCTCGCTCAGGTCCACCTCCAGCACCAGCGGCCGCACTTTCCTCTTCCTTAGAAGATCCCAACATTCGTTCAACGTGATCTTATACAGCCAGGTGCTGAAGGCGGCCCGTTGATCGAATCGTTTCAGGGAAAAGTACGCCTTTAGGAACACCTGCTGGGCTATGTCTTCCACGTCCTCCCGGTTCCGCAGGATGCCTCCGGCCACCGCAAACACCCTGCTTTGGTGCCGCCGGACCAGCGACTCAAAGGCTTCCTTGTCCCCGTCCTTGGCTTGCCGGACGAGTTCCCGGTCTTCGCCGCCCCTTCGCGACTCCGCCACAGGATTCTCCGTATCCGCCAGCCCGGGGAGCGCCATGGCCTCTGATTTTGGGACGTGTGCCATCGCTATTTGGTTACGCTATTCTTAGGAACCTGTCCAGTTCCCGGCACCCTGATTTTCAACAGCCCGCTCAGGTTTCTACTTGCTACCTCTAACTACTTGTGGAATACTTAAACCATGATTATCGGTGACCGTCTTCGCGCTCTGCGCGAAGAAAAGAAACTCTCCCAGGGTGATATCGAGAAGCGTACTGGGCTCTTGCGTTGTTATATTTCCCGCGTGGAAAATGGCCATACTGTTCCTGCCATTGAAACGCTGGAAAAACTGGCACGCGCTCTCGAATGCCCACTTTATCAACTCTTCTACGACGGCGAGGAGCCGCCCCAGTTGCCCAACCTCCCCAAGCGCAGGTCGTCTGACGACATCGCCTGGGGCAGCGCCGGCAAAGAGGCGCGCTATCTCAACAAGCTTCGCCGCTTGTTAAGCAAGTCGGATGAGGAAGATCGCAAGTTGCTTCTGTATATGGCCCAGAAAATGGCCCATCGGTAGCACGGCAATCCTTCTCGTCTCTCTTGTGTTTAAAACTGAATGTCGAAAAGAGCCGCTCCCACGCGCCAGGGGCGGCTCTTTCCTTCCTGCCGGGCTATGCCCTCCCCTGCCTGGCCCTCCCCGCCTGGGTAGATGCTGAGAGTTCTGCCGCTCCTCACTCCCACTCAATCGTGCTCGGCGGCTTGCTGCTCACGTCATACACCACCCGCGTTACTCCCGGCACCTCGTTCACAATTCTCGTTGATATCCGTTCCAGCACCTCTCCCGGCAGTCTCACCCAGTCCGCTGTCATCGCGTCGTCGGACTGTACCACCCGCACCGCCACCGTTAGCCCGTAGGTCCGCCCATCCCCCATGACTCCCACGCTCCGCACTGGCAATAACACCGCAAACGCCTGCCATACTTTCTCATACAGCCCTGCCCGGCGGATCTCCTCGGTCACAATCGCGTCCGATTCTCGCAGCTTTACCAAGCTCTCAGCCGTTATTTCCCCCAATAGACGCACCGCCAGTCCCGGTCCCGGAAACGGATGCTTTACTAATATCTCTTGCGGTAAGCCTAAGTCTTTTCCAATCCTCCGCACCTCGTCCTTAAACAGGTTTCGCAGCGGTTCCACCAGCGCGAAAGGCATCTTTTCCGGCAATCCGCCCACATTGTGGTGCGATTTGATCGTCGCCGAAGGCCCCTTAACCGACACGGATTCAATTACATCCGGATAGAGTGTCCCTTGCACCAGGAACCTGATCTCGCCGTGCGCCTCGCCCTTCTGCAGCTTCTCCGCCTCTTTCGCAAACGCCGCAATGAACTCCCTTCCAATAATTTTGCGCTTCTTTTCCGGGTCCGCCACTCCCTTCAGTTTTGTCAGGAAGCGCTCCGAAGCATCCACCCCAATCACGCGCAGCCCCAGCCGCTCCCGGTACATCTCCAAGGTGTGCTCAAACTCGTCCTTCCGCAGCAGTCCCGTATTCACGAAGATGTTCGTCAACCGGTCGCCCATCGCCCGGTGCACCAGCGCCGCCGCCACCGTCGAATCCACCCCGCCGCTCAACCCGCAGATCGCCCGGTGCGCTCCCACCTTCTGCCGTATCGCCTCCACGGACTCCTCAATGAACGCCGCTCCGCTCCACTTCGGCTCGGCCTGGCACACCTTGAACAGGAAATTCCGCAGGATCTCCGTGCCCCGCTCCGTGTGCTTCACTTCCGGGTGGAACTGCACCGCGTAAATCTTCCGCTTGGGATCTTCCGCCGCAGCAATTGCATTCGCCGTCTTCGCCGTCAAATGAAATCCACTTGGCAGCGCCAGCACGTTGTCTCCGTGACTCGCCCAGATCCTCATCGTCCGTGGAAGATTAGCCAGAATCTCACTCTCGGTCTGCTCCAGGTCCAGTCGTGCCGGCCCGTATTCCCTCCGTTCCACAGGCTCCACTCTTCCATCCAAAGTCTTCGAGATCCACTGCATCCCGTAACAGATCCCCAGCACCGGGATTCCCATCGCCAGCACCGCCGGATCGCATTTCGGCGCTTCCTTGTCGTACACCGAACTCGGCCCGCCCGACAAAATAATCCCCGCCGGTTCCAGCTTGCGGATCTCCGCTAGCGCTGTCGTGCACGGCAATATCGCGCTGAACACCTGCTGCTCGCGCACCCGTCTCGCAATCAATTGCGTGTACTGCCCCCCAAAATCCAGCACCACGATCCCGCCCTGCTCCGTCTTCAGTTTCCCCTGCCCCTCTCTCTGTTCTCTCCCACGTTTCATCTTCGCCGCACCTTCCATCCCCTCACCTCATTCCCCTCCCGCGGTTTCGGGTACCCCACCCTCGTTTTGTGAGGGTGGGTCTTGGGTTCTCTTCTCTTTGCTTCTTTGTCTCTCTGCTTCTTTTCCTTCTTCCTCTGTGCTCTCTGTGTCCTCTGTGTTCTTATCTCTGTGACCTCTGTGTTATCGTCCCTCTTCGCTTTTTCTCTTAACTTTCGATTTTTGACTTTCAACCACGCTTCCTGATCGCTGGTTGCTGATCGCTGATAACCTTCACCCCACCACAATATTCAGCAACTTATCCTGCACATAGATCACTCTCACAATCCTCTTCCCCGCCAGATGCGCTGCCACTCCCGGCTCCGCTTGGGCCAATTTCAGCACGTCCTCCTGCCCCGTTCCCGCCGCCACCTTCACCTTCCCGCGCACTTTCCCGTTCACCTGCACCACAATCTCCACCTCTTCATCCTTCGCCAGTTCCGGATTGAACGCCGGCCAGTTCGTGTTCCACAAGCCATCGCTGTGTCCCAGCATCTCCCACAACTCTTCCGCCAGGTGTGGCGTCATCGGCGCCAGCATCAGCGTCACCAGTTCCAGCACTTCCTTCCGTACTTCCGGCCGGACGCTTTCCTCCAACGGCTCCGCCGCGTAAATCGCGTTCGTCAGCTCCATGATTTGCGCAATCGCCGAATTGAAGTGCCACCGCGTCTCAAAATCCTGCGTTACCCGCCGCACCGTCTGGTGCGCTTTCCGCAGCAACCCCTTCTCCGTTTCCGTCAGCGCTTCTTGTGGCACAGTCACTCTTGCTTGCCCTGAGCTTCGAATGGACTGTGCTCTTGGGTCATCCACCTCTTGGGTTTTCTTCTCTTCTCTGTGCCCTCTGTGTTCTTCCTCTATGACCTCCGTGTTAGCGTCTCTCTTCTCCTCGCTTCCTGGTCGCTGGTCGCTAATCGCTGGTCGCTGATATCTGATATCTGATATCCCTCCCCCATTCCGAGCATGCTTATCCACGATCCGGTACACCCGGTTCAAAAACCTCCACGCCCCCTCAATACTCTCCTCGCTCCACTCCAAATCCTTCTCCGGCGGTGCCGCAAACAACGTGTACAGCCTCCCCGTATCCGCGCCATACTTCTCCGCCATGTCAATCGCGCCAACCACATTTCCCTTCGACTTGGACATGGCCTCTCCGCCCTTCAATACCATGCCCTGGGTGAACAACCGCGCCGCCGGCTCGTCATGCGTAATCAATCCCAAATCGCGCATCATCTTGCACCAGAACCGAGCGTACAGCAGGTGCAAAATCGCGTGCGTGATCCCGCCAATGTACTGGTCAATCGGAAACCAGTAGCCCACTTTCGCCGAATCGTACGGCGCCTGGTCATTCCTCGGATCGCAATACCGGTAGAAGTACCACGACGAATCCACAAACGTATCCATCGTGTCCGTTTCTCGCCGGGCCGGACCGCCGCACTTCGGACATTTCGTGTTCAAAAACTCCGGATCGGTCGCCAGCGGCGATTGCCCTTCTCCGGTCAGCTTCGGGTGCGCCGGTAGCAGCACCGGCAAATCCTGATCCGGCACCGGCACCATCCCATCCCTCTCGCAGTACACGACGGGAATCGGCGTCCCCCAATATCTCTGCCGCGAAATCCCCCAATCCCTCAGCCGGTAAATCGTCTCCTTCTTCCCAAACCCGCCCGCCTCCGCATCCGCCGCCATCTTCTCAATCGCCGCCGCCGTCTCCAACCCCGAGTACGCCCCCGAATTCACGCTAACCCCATATTCGGTGTAAGCCTCTGTGGGTTCTGTGGACGAATAGGGGGTCGGACCTTCAGGTTTACCCTGAGCTTCGAAGGGTCCGACATTATCGCGAGCTCCATCTAGGGCTTTAGCCCCTGAGGAATCCTTTCTTGCCTCCTGATCGCTGATCACTGATCGCTGATATCTGGTGTCTGATATCCGTAATCCACTCGCGGGTGGCCTACCCTTTGCACCCTCCGCAAAGGGTAGGTCTTGGGTTTTCTTCTCTTCTCCGTGCCCTCTGTGTTCTTCCTCTGTGAACTCTGTGTTACCGTCCCTCTTCTCTCCGCCTTTGCTTTCAACTTTCAACTTTGAACTTTCAACTGCCTTCCTCACCACCACCGGTATCTTCAACCCAAACTTCTTCGCAAACTCATAGTCCCTCTCATCGTGCGCCGGCACCGCCATAATCGCGCCCGTTCCATACTCCAGCAACACGAAGTTCCCCACCCAAATCGGAATCTTCTCCCCATTGAACGGATTCAGCGCATACCGCCCGGTAAAAAATCCATCCTTTTCCGCCGTCGCAATATCCTCCATTTTCACCGACGACTGCTTCATCTCCGCCAGCTTCGCTTGCAGCGCAGCTTGATTCCCCGCCCCCGCAATCAACTTCTCCACCAGCGGATGATTTGGCGCCAAGATAATCGCCGAAGCCCCATAAATCGTGTCAATCCGCGTAGTAAATACCTCGATCTTCTCTTGCGTTTCCTTCTCTTCTCTGTGACCTCCGTGCTCTTCCTCTGTGCCCTCTGTGTTACCGTCCCTCTTCTCTTCGCTTCCTGGTCGCTGGTCTCCCTCTCCACCCGCCACCTCAAACCAAACTTTCGCCCCCACCGACTTCCCGATCCAATTCCTCTGCATGGTGATGACGCGTTCCGGCCATCCACCCTCCAACTCCTTCAAATCATCCAGCAACTGTTCCGCGTACGCCGTCGTCCGCAAAAACCACTGCTCGATGTCTCGCGCCTCGACGCGCGTATCCTCGTGCCGCCAGCAGAACCCGCCATTCACCACCTGCTCGTTCGCCAGCACCGTGCAGCATTTCGGACACCAGTTCACCCGGCTCTTTTTCTTGTAGGCAATTCCCCGCTCCAGCATCCGCAGGAAAAACCACTGGTTCCACCGGTAATACTCCGGCTCGCACGTGGAAATCTCCCGCCGCCAGTCGTAGCTGAACCCAAACTGCCGCAGCACCCTCTGAAATTCCGCAATGTTCCTATTTGTCCATTCCCGCGGGTGCATATGGTTCTTGATCGCGGCGTTCTCGGCGGGCAAGCCAAACGCGTCCCATCCCATCGGATGGAGCACATTGAATCCCCGCATTCTCTTCACACGCGCCACTACATCCCCGATCGTGTAGTTGCGCATGTGTCCCATGTGCAGCGTCCCACTAGGGTACGGCAGCATCTCCAGCACGTAGTATTTCGGTTTCTTAGGGGGTCGGACCTTCAGGTCCGACTTCGGCGACTCCGAGGAACGGGCTTTAGCCCCTGAGGACTCTGCGGGTGTCCCACCCTGCCCACTCCCCGTCATTCCGAGCGGAGTCCGCGAAGCGAGGTACGGTTTTGCATCGCACGTTCTTTGTGCGATGAATCCCTCAGTTTTTTTCTTCTCTGGGTCTTGGGGTTCTCTTCCAGCGGGTGCCCCATCTTCCGCGCCTTTTGCGAAGGGTGGGCTTTGGGTTCTCTTCTCTTGATTGTCAACTGTTGACTGTGAACTGTTGACTCTTCCCGCGGGTGCCCCAGGTGCCGGTTTTGCACCTGGGTCTTGGGCTTTCTGATCTTGGGTTACGGGTGCCCCAGGCACGGAGTGTGTGCCTGGGTCTTGGGTTTCTGTCAGCTCCGCTTCACTCTCAAAGACGCGATTCTCTTCCCAACGTATCTGCCACTTCTTCTCAATCGCCTGCGGGTTATAGTCCGCCACGGGTCTTCTTGTCCTCCGCCTCTTTAGGAGGTGGGGGCTTCAGTTTACCCTGATCTGCGAAGGGCCCCCACGCAACTCATGCAAAATCATTTGGGCTTTAGCCCCTGAAGTCTCCGTTCCCGCCTTTTCCACCACATCCCCACGGGTGCCCCACCCTTGTTTCTTAAGGGTGGGTCTTGGGTTCTCTTCTCTTCAACTTTTAACCTTCAACTCTAAACTCTCAACCTCTTCTCTTCGCCCCTCTTCTCTCTGTCCTCTGTGTTCTTCCCTCTGTGACCTCTGTGTTAAACGTCCTTCTTCGCTTTTCTCTTGGCCTTTCTCTTCGCCTTTTTACTCTTCGCCGCGCTTTTCCTCGCTGGCAAATCACACGAACTCGCGAATTTCTTCCCTTTCTTCTCCAATTCCTTCTTCATCTTCCTCATCGCCGGAGTCAGCATGCTAAACCCCTTCTCCGCCGCCGGGCCCTGCAAACCCGCCAACTTCCAAATCTTCGCCACATTCCGGCGATCATCTCCCGGATCATCGATCGGTGTCTCCAGCAAAAACGCCCGCCCCGCCAAGCCTTCCGGCTCCGCCGCCCCAAACCGCGGGTGTCGCAAAATCCTTGCAATCGCCGCCTCGCCGATCTTCCCTTTGCCGATATGCTCGTGCCGGTCCACGCGCCCGCCCAGCGGTATCTTCGAGTCGTTCACATGAAACACCGGCACGTTCTCCAGCCCGATCGTGCGGTCAATCTGCCCGATGGTGTTCGCCAATCCTTCTTCGCTGCGAATGTCGTACCCCGCCGCGAACAGGTGCGCCGTATCCAGGCACGCTCCGACATCCAAATCGCGCAGCCCGCGCACAATCTGCGCCACTTCTTCCAGCCGCGACCCCACTGCTGTACCCATCCCCGCCGTGTTCTCGATCAATATCCGCAAATACCGCAGCGGCACCTGCCGCGCCGCCTGTTTCACGCTTTCCACAATCGTCGCGATCGCCTGCTCCATCGACGATTCCCCACGCGCCCCCGGATGCACCACCAGGAAATCCGCGCCCAGCGCCACACCGCGCACCAACTCCTCATGAAACGCCTGAATGGACCTTGTCCGCAGCATCGGCTGCGTCGCCGCCAAGTTCACCAGGTAATTCGCATGAATCACCAGCGGCCCCAGCCCCAATTCTTCCCGCCGCGCCCGAAACGCCTTCGCGTCCGCCGCCGGAATCCGCATCGACGCGCCCTGCCACATTCGCGGGCTCGCCGAAAAAATCTGTAGCGCGTTGCACCCCAGCCTCCTGGCCGATTCCAGCGCGTTCAGGTAGCTTCCGGCAATGGACGTGTGAATGCCGATCCGCAGGCTCCCGTCCGTCCACGCCGGCGGCTGCGGTTCGGGTTCCGGTTCCGGGCGGTACTCGTCATCCGGCTCAAATTGTGTGTTTTCGATGAGTGGAAATTCCGCCATATCTGTCCCAAATCCGCCGGAATCAATAAACCTCACATTCTAACACAGCGCTCTTTTGGACTGCGGCGGACGAGGGGGGGCCGCTTTTTCTCTCTTTGCTGTCGACTACCGGCTGTAGACTGTCGACCCCCTCCCCCATTGCAACTTCGCTACAAGGTACTTTCGTACAGTATTGCCAGCCTGCTTAACTGTGCTAGAAAGACTAGAGGGTTAAAAAGGGGCAACTTGATGAAGAGACATCTTCTCGTCCTCGCCTGTGCTTGCGTCCTGTTCGCCGCGACGCCGGTCGCGGCTTTCCCCAGGCACAAACAGCAAGACACCACCACCGTTCACAAAAGCAGATGGTCCTGGTTTCACAGAAACAAGCAGCCCCGGGAGAAACACAATAAAGACGGTAACCTCGACCACCTTCACAACTTCCCGAAGTCCATCGGATGGTGGCATCACCAACCCGGCCCCGCCGGCGCCGGTGCCAAATAACCCCGCAAGCCACAGCCGGATTCGCCCACAAGTCTTGGAATTCCCCTCTAACCCCAACTAGCATTTGAACTTGAGGGTGCCCTACCCTTCGCGCCTTTCAGCGAAGGGTGGGCTCTTACGATCAGACGCCTCGTTCTCTTTTCCTCACCTCTTCTCTTCCTTTTGTCTCTGTGATCTCTGTGTTCTTCCCTCTGTGACCTCTGTGTTAAAGTCCCTGTCTTTCTCTTCTCTGCGAACTCTGTGTCCTCTGTGATCTCTGCGTTAAAGCCTTTCTCCTCGCCTTTTCTTTCGACTTTCAACTTTGAACTTTCAACCTTCCCTATCCCTCCAGACACACCATCCCAAAAAACTGCCGCCGCCCTAATTTTTCTTGGGATTTCCCTGCAACTACGCCTTGCTCTTCCCGCTCGCTCCCGCCAGGCATTCATTGCAAATGCCCCCAACCTCCGTCCGTGACACCGTCACCTGCATCTGAAAATCCCGCGCAATCTGTTCCTTCAACTGCTCATACAACCGGCTCTCGAACTCCCGCACCTTACCGCACCGCAAACACGCCACATGAATGTGGTCTCGCGGCCCATGCGTTTCGTAGTAGTGCCGGTCGCCCCGCAAGTGCAGCAAATCCAGCTCATCAATCAGCCCGTGTTTCTTCAGCAAATCAATCGTGCGGTACACGGTGACCAGGTGCACTTCCGGGTTGATCTTCTGCGCCCGTTCCAGAATCTGATCCACGTCCAGGTGCTGCTCGGCGTTGTCCATCACCTGCAGGATCACCCGCCGCTGCCGCGTCAGCCGCAGCCCTTTCTTCCGCAGCGACTGCTGCAGCGGTCCCGTCGTCTCGGCGGTATTCAACCGTTCCCCCGACGACACGCGATGGCTTGGAGCAATCGCCATGAAGCAATCCTTGTACCGCCCGCCTTTTGTAGCACAGTCACTCCTGACTGTGCTCTTGGGTTTCTCTTCTCTTCCTCAGCGAACTCGGCGCCCCCTGCGCCTCTGCGTTGTCTTTTCCTCTTCCGCGCTCTTCAGCTTTCAACTCTTAACTTTCAACCTCTTAATCCCCTCGCTACCTGATCGCTGAAATCCCTATTCCGCCCTACGAATGACTGGGCAACAACCGAACCACGTCATTGTACATAGCGTAGGCAATCAGCACCAAAAGAAACACCAATCCCACCTGAATGAACCTCTCTTTAAACGCCAGGCTGAAGTCCCGCCGCCGTATCCCTTCCATCGCCAACAGCAGAATTTGCCCGCCATCCAGTATCGGAATCGGCAGCAAATTCAGTATCCCCAAATTCACGCTGATCAGCGCCATAAACGAAATCACCGCCGCCGCACCTTCCGCCACCGCCTGCCCTGCCACGCGCGATATGCCCACCACGCTCTGCAGTTGCCTCACGCTCACGCGCCCGCTGAACAGTTTTACCACCACCGCAAATGTTCCCGTCACGTACTCACCGGTTTTCATCGTCGCCGCTCGCAACGCGCCCGCCGGGCCCACTCGCTCATAGGCAGCATCAAACTGCGGCGCCACGCCAATCTGATAATTCTTGTCCGTCGCCTCTCCCAGACCCTGCTTCGGCGTGATGGCCAGGCTTACCGTCTGGCCCTTGCGCCCCGCCTCCACCTGCAGTGTCTTTCCGCCCGAGCCCCGCACCTGGTCCACAAATTGATCCCAATATTCAATCTTCTGCCCGTCCACGGAGCGAATCACGTCGCCCGCTTGCAATCCCCCCTGGCTCGCTGGTGTGCCCGCAGCCACTTCGCCGATCGCCGGTAGGATTGGCAAGTACCCAAAAACATGAGCCCGCGGATCATTCGTCACTGGCACTTCCAATTGCCGCGACGCCCCGCCATTTTCCACCTCCACGCTCAACGTCCCGCCGGGATTCGTTGCGCTCACAATCTTCAGCGCCTGTTCCCAATTGGGATTCTTCGTCCCATTCAACGACACCACCTTATCGCCCGCTTCCAGTCCATTCACCGCTACGCTGTGCGCCGCGGAAAACTCGTTCACCACCACCGGCTTGCGTTCAAATGCCGCGTACGGCACTCCTGCAATCGCGTAGTACACGCCCAGCAGCACAATCGGAAAAATCAAATTCACCGCCGGCCCCGCGAACGAAATGACCGCACGCTGCCAGCGCTTCTTGCTCATCAATTCGTCCGGCTTACCTGTCGGGGCCTGCTCCCCGGAATCGATATCGCTGATGTCCTGCCCCGCCATGCGCACGTATCCGCCCAAGGGCAATGCGCTCACGCGCCAGTCTGTCGCCCCGCGCTTTATTCCAAACAGCCGCGGCCCGAATCCAATCGAGAAAACGTCCACGCGCACGCCGAAAAATCGCGCGGCAATAAAATGCCCCCATTCGTGGACCAGGATAATCACGCCCAAGACCAGCACCATGCCGATAATCGTATTCATTCCGTCAATCTACCTCGCCCTTCCATCTTACTCTACGCCCAACTCCCCGCCCACTCCGTCAATCACCCGCGTTCCAATCCGCAATCTAATTCCAAATACAATTATTGTCATCCCGACCGCAGGCCCGCGTCGTTTGCGGGCCGAAGTGGAGGGATCGTGGCACAACGTCATCCCCTCCACCTTCCGGGTGTACCACACGCCGGGCTTGCGTGTGGGTCCCGGGTTCTCTTCTCTTTGCTTCTTCGCTTCTCCTTCTTCTCTCTGCGAAACTCAGCGTCCTCTGCGCCTCCTCGCCCCGAGTTGCGAGGGGTGCGTTAACTTTTCTCCGTCTTCCTCTGTGCCCTCTGTGTTCTTCCCTCTGTGAACTCTGTGTTACGGTCCCTCTTCTCCGTCCGCCTCCTACCCCAACTTCTCCACCTCTCCCCGCGCCACCCGCCGTGCCTCTTCATCCGCCGCCAGCACATCCTCCATCGTCTCAAACCTCACCCGCGGCGTCCGGCTCAACACCCGCTCAATCACTTCCGGTATTCCCAAGAACCCCAGCCGCTTCTCCAAAAACGCCTTCACCGCCACCTCATCCGCCGCATTCAGCGCGCAGGGCCACGCCCCACCCTTCTTTAGCGCCTCCCGCGCCAGCCGCAAACACGGAAACCGCCGCGTGGACGCCTTCTCAAAATCCAGCCGCTTCAGCTTCCCCCAGTCCAGCGCCACTTGGTTAGATGCCACCCTCTGCGGGTACGTTAGCGCATACTGAATCGGCATCCGCATGTCCGGCGGCGCCAATTGCGCCAGCACCGACCCATCCACAAACTCCACCATCGAGTGAATCGTGGACTGCGGGTGCACCACCACCTCAATCTGATCAGGCCGCATGCCAAACAGCCAGTGCGCCTCAATCACCTCAAATCCCTTGTTCATCATCGTCGCCGAATCGATCGTGATCCGATTGCCCATCCGCCAGTTGGGATGCTGCAGCGCCTGCTCCGGCGTCACGCTGCCAAGCGCCTTCACCGCCGTCTTCCGGAATGGCCCGCCCGACGCCGTCAGCACGATCCGCCGCACCTCCTCATGAGTGCCACCGCGCAAACACTGGTGCACCGCGTTGTGCTCGCTGTCCACCGGCAGCAGCGGGCGCCCCGACTTCTCCACCGCCGCCATCACCAATTCCCCCGCGGCCACCAGCACTTCCTTGTTCGACAGCGCAATCACCTTCCCGCGCTTGATCGCCTCATACGTCGCTTCCAGCCCCACCACGCCCACTGCCGCGGACACTACCATGTCCGCCTGCCCGTGCGTTCCCACCATCAGCATGCCTGCGCGTCCGTGCAAAATCTCCGGCAGCGGCGCAATCCCCTTTTCCCGCAGCCGCCGCGCCAGCTCATCCACTAATTCTGCCGCGCCCACGGACACCACTTCCGGCCGGTGCCGCTCAATCTGTCCCGCCAACTCATCCAAATTCTTACCCGCCGCCAGCGCCACAACCTCAAACTGCCCCGCCAGCGTCTCCACCACCGAAAGCGTCTGCCGCCCAATCGACCCCGTAGATCCCAATATCGATAGTTTCTTCATACCCTAAGTGTAGTCCTTCTCCCCTCCCGCTCTTTCACTCTCTCCCTCTTTCAGGCTTCCACTCTTCTACTCTCCTACTCTTTCACTCCTTTCTTCCTCCTACCTCTGTGCCCTCTGTGTTCCGACCTCTGTGAACGGCGCCTGCCCCGACCCCGGTCGGGGTGTTACCGTCCTCTTCTCTTCGGTTCCTGATCGCTGATATCTGATCTTTGATAACCTTTTTTCTTTACTTACCACTGAAAACTTATAACTGAAAACTCCCCTTATCCCGCCATCAGCGGACCCACCAGCACCAGGTAATACCAAATCACCGGTATACACAAAATCAGCGCATCAATGCGATCCAGAATCCCTCCATGCCCCGGCAGCAGCCCTCCCGAATCCTTCACCCCCGCCGACCGCTTATACGCCGACTCCAGCAGATCTCCCATTTGTCCCGCCACATTCCCGATCGCGCCCATCGCCAGCAAATGCCCCACCGGAATCTTGATCCAGTAGCTGAACGCGAACGCTACCGCCAGCGACCCCACCATGCCCCCAACCGATCCTTCCCAAGTCTTCTTCGGCGACAACTTCGGCGCCAGCAAATGTTTCCCAAACGCCTGCCCCACAAAATACGCCACCGTATCCCCCGCCCACGTAATCCCGCACGCAAACAACAGCAGCCGCGGCCCAATTCTCTCGAAGCCGTGCAGTGGCACGGCATACGACAACGGAAACGCCACCAGCAACAGCGCGCTCGAACTGATTCCCGCCGAAGGCAACGCCTCCACCAACGGCCGCCTCGTCCAGAGCGTTAGCACCATCAGCCCGAGCACAAAAAGAAAAAAGACCGAGACCGCAAAGGACGGCTCGCCAATGGCGTTTTTGTACAAAAGCAAAATATGGCCCGCAACATGATAAAACGACGCCGAAACCCATTGCGCGTAAATCAGCAACACCGCGCAAATCACCGTCCATACGCGGTAGCCTCGGTGCCCAATCGCCTCGCCCAGCCCGAAATACTCCCACAGCGCCATCGCCGTTAGCACCGCCACGGCCACCGCCACCACCGTCGTCGAGCCCCACAGCACCAGCACAATCACCACCGGCATCAGCACCACGGCGGTCACCACGCGTTTCCACGTCATCGTTTCCACACTCCGTCATTCTGCTTGCCCCGAGCTTCGAGGGGAGCGAAGTCTGCGTAGCGAGGAACTCTGCCCCATCGCACGGTTTTTGTGCGATGGATCTCACTTCGCTTCGTCATTCCGGTCGCACGAATGTCCTTTAGACCTGCCAGAACTGCTGCGCGGGATGAAACCATCCAAACTCTCCCGATTATACAGTCAACCCGCCTCTTCTCGTCTCCGCTCTTCTCGTCTCCGCTCTTCTCTCCTCCGCTCTTCCCTCTGTGCCCTCTGTGTTCTTTCCTCTGTGACCTCTGTGTTACCGTCCTCTTCTCTTCGGTTCCTGATTGCTGATATCTGATCGCTGATAGCTTTCCCATCCGCACACACCCCAACCCAGTCCACCTCATCTCTCCATTGTCCAAAGGAAATCGAACGTTCTACCGTGCCGCCCGCGCCGCCGCCCCGCGTTCCGAATCAATCCCGCCGTACCTTCGTTCTCGCTTCTGAAAATCCAGCAGCGCCTCCAGCAGCCGCGCCCGGTTGAAATCCGGCCACAGTGTTTCCGTCACAAAAATTTCCGCATACGCGATCTGCCACAGCAGGAAATTGCTCACCCGCATCTCCCCGCTCGTGCGGATCAGCAGGTCCGGATCGGGCAACTCCGCCGTATACAGGTGCTGCGCCAGCAACTCCTCCGTCACCGGTTGCGCCTCGGCATGCCCGTTGCGCTCGCCCAGGATCGCGTTCATCGCGTCCACAATCTCCGCCCGGCCTCCGTAATTCAGCGCGATCGAAAGGATCATACCGGTATTTCCCGCCGTCTCTTCCATGGCCTCGCGCGTATCTTTCTGCACCGCCGCCGGCAATTCCTCCGGCCGTCCCAAAAACCGCATCCGGATATTGTTTTTCTGGAGGAGCGGCATCTCCTTGCGCAAATACTCGCGCAGAAGCTGCATCAAAAACTCGATTTCCGCCTTCGGCCGCCGCCAATTCTCCACCGAAAACGCGTACAGCGTCAGTGCTTCCACCTTCAGCCGCGCGCAGGTCTCAATCGTGGTCCGCGCCGATTGCGTTCCCGCGCGGTGTCCCGCCACCCGCGGCAGGTGCCGCTTCTGTGCCCAGCGCCCGTTCCCATCCATAATCACGGCAATGTGCCGCGGCAATCGCGCCAGGTCCAGCTTCTTCAGCAGCCCCGCCTCTTCCGGCGTAACCGGACCAAGAGCCTCAGGAGCCAGGGTCGCAGGATGTGTTCGGGTGTGTGCCACGGTCTTTCCGCCCAATCTTCTTTACGCCGCAAAGTTAACACACCCATCCTTGCCCGCGCAATTCCCCTGTTCCCGCAAAGTCACGCCTCAACACCCGTTATTCCGAGCGGTGCGAGGTACGCTTTTCCATCGCACGTCTTTTGTGCGATGAATCTCTCTTTCTTTCTCCTGGGTTCCTCTTCTAACGCCGGGTCCCCCAGGTGCCGATTTCGCATCCGGCTCTTGGGCTTGGTTATCGTGGGTTACACTCGCCTCACCCAACCCACGCCCCGTCATTCTGAGCGGAGCGAGGAATCTCTCTTCTATTTCTCTTTCTCTTCCCGCTGTGCCCTCTGTGTTCCTACCTCTGTGATCTCTGGGTTATCGTCCCTCTTCCTCTTCTCTGCGTTCCCTGTGGCACAGATACTCCTGTCTGTGCTCTTGGGTTCCTCTTCTCCGTGAACCTCAGCGTCTTCCGCCTCTCCGCGGTATCTTTTCTTTGTTTCCTCATTGCTGATATCTGATCTCTGATAACCCTCTTGAGTTCCAAGTTGTAAGTATTAAGTGCTACGTTCGGAACTCGCGGATTCCACAGCAAGGTCGGCCTTTGCTTTACTGAAAACTTAAAACTGAAAACTTCTCTCACCCCGCAGTTTGGCGTGCCGCGCTTTTCTTTACGCTGTCATCTCGACCGGAGGCCCGCGCCTATTGCCAACCATCACCCTGTCATCCCGATCCCGCAAGGCGGGACCCGAGTTTCTCTTTCGCGCCGCATTCTGGCGCGCCGCGTTTTTCTTTACGCTGTCATCCCGACCGGAGCAACGGCGCCTTCCGCCGTTGCGGAGCGGAGGGATCGCGGCACGTACACCGCGTCTTGGCTCCAAGTTCGCTTTTCGAATTTCGCTCCGCGATCCCCGCTTCCTAATCGCTGCTATCTGATCGCTGATAACCCTCTTTGTTCGCTTACCACTGAAAACTTCTCTCCCCTCACCCCGCTCCCCCATGCACCCACTGCAAAATCGCCTGCCCCATCAGCACCACCGTCAGCGCAATCATCGCCACGGCCGTGACCCACGCCACCACATTGAACGCCAGCGTGTTCGTGTGCTCGCCCATCAAATCTTTCCGGTTCACCAGCAGTAGAATAAAAATCACCACAATCGGCAGCCACACGCCGTTGCCCACCTGCGAAAATATGAAAATCTTCCACAGCGGCACGTTCGGTATCAGCACGATTCCCGCGCCCACCACGATCAGAATCGTGTACAGCCAGTAGAACGCCGGCGCTTCACGGAATTTATGGTCCAGCCCCGCCTCAAACCCCATCCCCTCGCAGATCACATGCGCCGTGGACAGCGGCAAAATCGTCGCCGAAAAGATCGACGCATTCAGCAGCCCGAACGCGAACAAATAGCTCGCCCACTTTCCCGCCAGGGGCACTAGCGCCTTTGCCGCCTCCCCCGCGTCCGTAATATTCGTCAAGCCCGCCCGGTTCAACGTCGCCGCCGTGCACACGATGATGAAGAACACGATAACCATGCAACTGATGCTCCCGACCAGCACATCCAGCCTCGCTTGCGGGTAGTGCCGCGGCCCCACCTTCTTCTCCACGAATGCCGCCTGCAAATAGAAAAACTGCCACGGCGCAATCGTTGTCCCCACCAGCGCGGTCAGCGTGATCAGGTAGCTCACGTCAAAATGAATGCTCGGAATCACCGTCATGCGCGCCGCCAGCAGCCAGTCCGGCTTCGCCAGCAGCGCTGAGAACATGTAGGAGAGGTAGAACACGCACAAAACCAGGAAAATGACCTCCACCTGGCGGTACGTGCCTTTCAACACCAGCGCCCACACCAACAATGCCGCGATCGGCACCGCGATGTACTTGCTGATCCCAAAAAGCTCCATTGACGCCGCCACGCCCGCGAATTCCGCCACCACGTTTCCCAAATCCACCAGAAATCCCGTCACCATCACGAAAAACGTGGAACGAAAACCGAACTCCTCGCGGATCAGGTCGGAAAGACCCTTGCCCGTGATCACGCCCATCCGCCCGCACATCTCTTCCGTCACATACAGCGCGATCGTCATCGGGATCAGCGACCACAGCAGCGTGTACCCCAGCGAACTCCCCGCCTGCGTGTACACCGCGATGCCGCCCGCGTCATTGTCCACGTTGGACGTGATAATCCCCGGCCCGATCACCATGAGGAACAGCGCCACGCGCCGCCGCCATGACCTCCCGCGCGAGAAAAAGTCCACCGTCCTTCCACGCATCCCGTCAATCGTCTTATTGATCAATCCCAGCTTCATCGCCGCCAACCACTTTCTTTTCCCTCTTCTAAAGCCGAAAACTCCATTCCGTCATTCCGAACGAAGTGCGCAATCTCTCTTCCTCTCTTCCTCTCTTGCTCTCTTGTTCTCTTCTTCTTCTTCTCTTGCTCTTCTTCCTCTTATCTCTGTGCCCTCTGTGTTCTTTCCTCTGTGACCTCTGTGTTACCGTCCCTCTTTCTTGCCATTCTCTTCTCTTCCGGATCTCTGCTCGCTTATGACCTTCTCCCTGCGCCCTTCGTCACCGTTTCCGTTCTTTCTTTACTTAAAACTGAAAACATATAACTGACAACTCCTTCGCCCGGCTACGCCTTAACCAACCGCGACACCACGTCATCCACCGTCACCGTCCCGATCGGCCGCTTCTCCTCATTCACCACGCTCAGCATCCGCAAATTGTATTTATCGAACAGCTCAAACACATCCTTCTCGCTCGCGTCCGGCGTCACGCTCACTAGCGGCTCCGTCTTCATCTCCCCCATGCGCTGTTCCCCCGGCGCCAGCAGCATCCGCGCCACCGGCACCGTTCCCGAAAATTGCGCCGCTTTGTCAATCAGCACCACCGTATCCAACTGCTCCAGGTTCAACTCCTGCGTCCGCATCCACTCCAGCACTTCCTCCCGAGTGGAATCCTCGCTCACAAATACAAACTCCGTGTTCATCATTCCGCCCGCCGTTGACGAATCGAACGCCAGCAGTTCCCGCACCTCGTCCGCCTCTTGGTTCGGCATCTCTTCCAGGACTTCCTCCGACGTCTCCTTTGACAAATCCGCCAGCAAGTCCGCCGCAGCGTCTGGCGCCATCTCTTCGATGATGTCCGCGGCCTTCTCCGGATCGAGCTTCTCGACGATCTGCGCCGTCAGCCGTTCATCCAGTTCCGCCAGCACCGCCGCCGCCGTCTCTTCATCCAGCGAAGCGATAATTCCCTGCCGTTCCGCCGCCGACAACTCCTCCATCATCTCCGCCAAGTCGGCCGGGTGCAGGTTCTCCAGCTTTTCGTGCGTGATCCGCAGTTTCACCCGGCGCAGCGGGTCCGGCTCGATCAGGTTCACGAACTCCCACCGAATCGATCGTTGCGGCAGCTTTTTCTCTAGCCGCCGCACCATGGCCGCCGGCGCCACTCCCTGCAACAGCCGCCGCACCGCCCCCGGCAACCCCACGTCCACCTGCGCGATGCGCAACTCCACGTTCCCGTTCGTCCGCAGTTCCGCCAGGTCCACATCGTTCACGCGCACCACTTTGCGTCCTGCGGTATCGATGATTTGCTGGTCCAGCAAATCCTTTTGCACCGCCAGCCACCCCTCATTGGGCTCATACGCCGCTAGCGCCCGCTCGCTTACGTTCAATTGGATCCGCCCGGGTTCCACCGCGGACACCTGGTCATACCGCGCCACCAGCGGCTGAAAACGGCCGCGCGAAATCAGGAAGTGCGAGATGCGGTTCGGCTGCTCCGCCGGTTCCACAAAAAATTCGCGCACGCGCCCGACGTAGTGCCCCTGAACGTCGTACGCCTGCGCCCCCATTAGTTCCGTTACATACAGCATCGCGCCACCTCCTTTCTCCTGGGCCTTCCCCTGTAGCTCAGGCTATCAGGCCTGAGCTCTTCTCCGGGGTTGCTCCCGCTTTCTGTAGCGTCCGCCTTCCGTGGCACAGTCACCCCTGTTCACCCTGAGCTTCGAAGGGCTTTTGCCCTGAAGTGCGAGGGGACTGTGCTCTTGGGGTACGCTTTTCTAGCAGCCGCCTTCTGAGGCGGCCGCCTTTCTTTTCTCTGTTCCTTTCTCTTCTCTGTTCCCTCTGTGTTCTTCCCTCTGTGACCTCTGTGTTACCGTCCCTCTCATCTCCGTCAAAAAAACAAAAAAGCCGCAAGTCCTCTCGACCGGCGGCGGATCAACACAACGCTGCTGTAACGCAACCCTTAGCCGGCGGCGAATCCTCCTTGGGCTACAACCCTCACGAGACCTTCGCGGTGCTCGTCCCTTTGGCCATTCCATACCGGGGCCGACCCCGAAAAACTCGCGGGCTTAGCGGTCAAGTGGCTGAGACTCCCCCTAATCCATCTAGGGTGAGGTTCGAGTTCGCTGGACGCGCTCATTGCAGAGAATTCACTCCGAATCCAGTGATAAACCTGACCTTTCTTCTTGTCAACAAGAGAATCGCTATTTCGCAAAAAATTTCCGGAACGCACCGCATTCCACTTTCGCCATGGCGGTAGGCGCGCCACCTCTCCACCCCGCCCACTGCGTAACCCGTCATCCTCATCCGTAGCCCGCGCCTCCTCTTCACTGCGAATCTCTGCGTTCTCAGTGCAGGCGTTTACCCCGACTCAGTCGAGGCGTTATCTTTTCTCCCTCTGTGCCTTCCTCTGTGCCTTCCTCTTTGCTTTCCTCTGCGCCCCCTGTGTTCTTCCCTCTGTGGACTCTGTGTTACCGTCCCTCTTTCTTGCCTTTCTTGCCTCTCTTGCCGTTCTCTTCGTTTCCCGACCACTGCTCGCGGATGCCCCCCCGCGCCGTTGGTGATCATTTCCGTTGCTTCCTTACTTAAAACTGAAAACTTACAACTTAAAACTTCTTCCCCCCAAACACCATATCCCCTGCCGCCACCCCCCTCCTCCGGCAATCCTCCACATACAGCACCAAATAATTCTTCACGATGTAGTCCTTCGTCCCATACCCCAACTCCTTCGCCGCACGGTCAATCGCCTCTCCCGGCCCCTCCAGCTCCAGAAACGTTCCCACCGGCGTCTCGTCTAATTCCAGCAGCAATCCTCGCGCCCACTTCACCCGTCCCGGCAACCGGTATGTCGTCCGGTACTTTTCGTACCGGAACCAACCTCGCAGCCCCAATCCCTCGAAGATCTTCTGCAACCCCGCCGCATCCGTCAGCACCACTTCAATCTCCTGCCGCACTTTGTAGCGCCGGTCCCGCACCGAGGGCGCCGCCTCCCCCATCGCCAATTTCTCCGGCGGGCTCTTGAACGTCAGCACCACCCGCGGCGCGCCTTTCCGCGCTTTCCCGCGCTTCCCGCCCTCCGGCGTTTCCGTGCGAATACGCAGCAATTGCCCATGCTTCGCGAGCCCGCCCTGCGGCGTATCAAAAATCAAATTCATCTCGTGTACACGCCCGCTACCCGGCCCCATTAACTTCGCCTCCATCCTCTTCAGCGTCCGCCGCAACGACCGCACATCCTCAATCCGCAGCTTAATTTCAGTCTCGTATCCCATCCCTATCTCCTCACCCTTCCACTCTTCCACCCTTATACTCTTTAACTCGTCGCACCTCCTCCCGTCCTCCGCGAACTCTGTGGCACAGACACTCTTGTCTGTGCTCTTGGGTTTCTCTTCTCCCCCGGGTGCCCCAGGCACGGAGCCTGTGCCTGGGTCTTGGGTTTCTCTATCCTCTTCTCTGTCCTTCCCTCTATGACCTCTGTGTTACCGTCCCCTTTTCTCTTTCTCTTCTCTGCGATCTCTGCGTCCTCCGCGACCTCTGCGTAATTCTTTTCTTTCCTTTGTCCGAACTCTTTAACTTTCAACTCTTGACTCTTCAACCTCTTCGCCTCACTTAAAACTTAAAACTGAGAACTTACAACTCTTCCTCCCCCGCCCCCTTTGCCCCAACCCCATTCTCGGTTACGATAACCCTCTCAGGCCTTCCCACAACACGACCCATGTCATACGACTCTCCATCCTTGGCGGCTTCCCCACTGCCCGAAGGCAATCCCGGCACATCCTCTCATCCCCCCGTCGCCCCCCGCGAGCCCATCGAGCACGTCATCCACGGCGACCGCCGCGTGGACCAGTACGCCTGGCTCCGCTACAAAAACGACCCCCGTGTCGCCGCCTACCTCCAGGAAGAAAACGCCTTCGCCGACGCCTTCCTGAAACCCTCTCAATCCTTTCAGGAAGCCCTCTACCAGGAAATGCTCGGCCGCATTCAACAGACCGATCTCAGCGTCCCCTACCTTCTCCGCGGCTACTCCTATTACACCCGCACGGAAGAGGGCAAGCAGTATCCAATCTACTGTCGCAAACAGGAATATCCTTCACCGGAAGTTGGCGCTGCGGACTCTCCCTCCGAGGAAATCCTCCTCGACCTCAACGCCCTTGCCGAAGGCCACCCCTTCCTCGGCCTTGGTTCCTTCGACGTCAGCGACGACAATCGCCTCCTCGCCTATTCCACGGACAACACCGGCTTCCGCCAGTTCATTCTCGAAGTCAAGGATCTCCATACCCACGAGATCGTTCCCCTCCGCATCGAGCGCGTCACCAGCGCCGCCTGGGCCGCCGACAATCTCACCCTCTTCTATGTCGTTGAAGACGAAGTCTCCAAGCGCTCTCACCGCCTCTATCGTCATGTCCTCGGCTCCGGCCTCCCCGACGCCCTCCTCTACGAGGAAAAAGACGAGCGCTTCCGCATTGATATCGAGCGCACCCGCAGTGGCGCTTACCTTCTCCTTGTCTCCAACAGCCATACCGCCAGCGAAATCCATTTCCTCCGCGCCGATCAACCCTCCGGTGAATTCCGCCTCATCGCTCCGCGCGAAGACGATCACGAATACTATGTCGATCATCATCCTGGCAGCTCGGCCAACCCCGCCGGCGGCGTCTTCTTCATCCGCACCAACAGCGCCGGCCGCACCTATCGCTTGATGACCGCGCCCGCCTCCGACCCTTCCCGTTCCCGCTGGCACGAAGTCATTCCCAACCGCCCCGGCGTCATGCTCTCCGTCGCCGAAGCCTTTCGCACCCATCTCGTTCTCTTCGAGCGCGAAGACGGCCTGCCTTACCTCCGCATCGTGGACCTCACGCGCCCCGCCCCTTCGGCTCTCGCCGCTTCAAGCCGCATCGCATTCGCCGAGCCCGCCTACAACGCCACCCTTGGCGCTAATCCCGAATTTGACACCTCCCATGTCCGCTTTCACTACGAATCCTTCATCACTCCGCGTTCCGTCTTCGACTACGATCTCCACACCGGCCAACGCATTCTTCGCAAGCAGCAACCTGTACTCGGCGGCTATGACCCCACCCTCTACGGCAGCGAGCGCCTCCACGCCACGGCCCCCGACGGCACGCAAATTCCCCTCTCCGTCGTCTATCGCCACGGCACTCCTCGCGATGGCAGCGCCCCGCTCCTCCTCTATGGCTACGGCAGCTACGGCCTCTCCATGCCCGTTTCCTTCAGCTCCAATCGCGTCAGCCTCCTCGACCGCGGCATCATCTTCGCCATCGCCCACGTCCGTGGTGGCGGCGAACTTGGCAAGCCCTGGCATGACGCCGGGCGCATGCACCACAAGCTCAACACCTTCACCGATTTCATCGCTTCCGCCAACCATCTCATCGCCGAAAAATTCACCTCCAGGGAAACCCTCGCCGCCGAAGGCGGCAGCGCCGGAGGCCTCCTCATGGGCGCTATCGCCAACATGCGCCCCGATCTCTTCCGCATCATCATCAGCCACGTTCCTTTCGTCGATGTCATCAACACCATGCTCGACGCCTCTCTACCCCTCACCGTCGGCGAATACGAGGAATGGGGCAACCCGCTCAAGGAAGACGACTATTTCTACATGAAGTCCTACTGCCCCTACACCAACCTCGCCCCCATGGACTACCCCACCATGCTCGTCAAGACCGCCCTCAACGACAGCCAGGTCATGTACTGGGAGCCCGCCAAATACGTCGCCAAACTCCGCACCCTCAAAACCGACACGAATCCCCTCCTTCTCAAAACCAATATGGGCGCAGGCCACGGCGGTGCCAGCGGCCGCTACGATTACCTCCGCGAAATCGCCTTCGACTACGCCTTCCTCCTCTCCCAACTGGGCATTCACTCGTAACACTCGCCCTTTGTGCCACAGTCACTCCTGTTTACCCTGCTTGCCCCGATCTTCGAGGGGAGCTTCGAAGGAACTGTGCTCTTGGATGCCTCTTCCCCGTGGCACAGTCACTCCTGACTGTGCTCTTGAGTTCCTCCTTCCAACACCCACACAAAAACTGTCATCCCGACCGGAGCGGCCCGGTTTTCTCCGGCGCTCCGTTTTCTGGCGCGTCGGGCCGCGGAGTGGAGGGATCGTGGCACCATCACCGCGCCCGGGCTCGATTTTCGTTCTTTGAATTTCGTATTTCGAGTTTCGCTTCTCCCTCTCAGACCGGCTTCCCCAGCCACGGCGTGTGTGCCTGGGTCTTGGGCTCCTATTTTCCCTTTCCCATTTTCTTCCTTCTCTTCTCTCCGAACTCTGTGTCTTCTGTGTTCTTATCTCCGTGAACTCTGTGTTACCGTCCCTCTTCGCCTTCCTTTGCCTCCTTCACTTCCTCGCTTTCCTTTCCCTCCTTCCCTGCGATACGCTCTATTCCAAGGAAAGCTCGACCGCAAGCCTTACTGAAAACTGATGGCTGAAAACTTATAACTTTCCATGTCCGAACCCACCACCCCACTCATGCAGCAGTACCACGCGGTCAAATCCCGCTACCCCCACGCTCTCCTCCTCTTTCGCCTCGGCGATTTCTACGAACTTTTCTACGAAGACGCCATCATCGCCGCGCGCGAACTCCAAATCACCCTCACCTCCCGCAATCGCGAAAAAGGCCAACCCATTCCCATGTGTGGCGTTCCCTACCACGCCGCCGATGCGTACCTCGCCCGCCTCATCCGCGCCGGCTTCAAAGTCGCCATCTGCGAACAGATGGAGCAGCCCGGCCCCGGCAAGAAGCTCGTTCGCCGCGAAGTTTCCCGCGTCATCACTCCCGGCACGGCCACCGATATCGCCGTCCTCGATGCCCGCGAAAACAATTTCCTCGCCGCCGCTTCTCACAACGTCGCGCAATCCACCATCGGCCTCGCTCTCGTGGATCTCTCCACCGGCGAATTCCTCGCTACCGAATTCACCGGCGCTCGCGCCGAAGAAGCCCTCCACGAGGAATTGCAGCTCCTTCGCCCCCGCGAAACCCTGCTCCCCCGCCCGCAACAACTCTTTGAAACCGCGAAAACCTCTCTCCTCGACGGCGCCGGCGGCGTGGAAACCCGCCTGGAAGACTGGATCTTCCAGCGCGATTACGCCGAACGCATTCTCCGCGAGCAGTTCGGCGTCGCCGAATTAACCGGCTTCGGCCTCGATGACCACGCCCAAGCGCAATCCGCCGCCGGCGCCATCATTCACTACCTCCGTGAAAACGCCGCGCGTGGCGAAGCCGACGATGCCCCCAGCATCGAAGCCCTCCGTCACATCGACCGCATCCGTTACTACGAGCAGCACGACACCCTCGTCCTCGATCCCGTCACGGTCCGCAACCTCGAACTTCTCTCTCCCATCTTCACCGAAGAGACCAAGTCCACCGGCCCCACCACCCTCATTGCCGCCCTCGATTCCACCGTCACCGGCATGGGCGCGCGCCTCCTGCGTTCCTGGATACTCCGCCCGCTCATTGATCCCGATTCCATTTCCGCCCGCCTCGGAGCCGTGGAACATCTCCTCAAGCAAACCGTCGTTCGCGGCGAAATTCGCAAAGAGTTGCGCGGCATCCAGGACCTCGAGCGCCTCACCAGCCGCATCACTCTCGGCCTCGCCAGTCCCCGCGAACTCCTCGCCCTCCGCAAATCCCTCGCACAATTGCCCGTCCTGAAAAAATTCCTCACCCCGCCGCCATCCGGTGGCAGCGACCTCATCCGCATCCTCTTCGAGGAAATCGACGAGCTCACCGATATCCGCGAACGCCTCGAAAAAGCCCTCTCCGACGAGCCGCCCGCCGTCGCCACCGAACCCGGCATGATCCGCTCCGGCTATCACGCCGAACTCGACGAGCTTCGCAATCTCAGCCAGCACAGCAAAACCATCATCGCCTCCATGGAAGAGCGCGAGCGCAAGCGCACCGGCATCAACTCCCTCAAAATCCGCTTCAATCAGGTCTTCGGCTACTACATCGAAATCTCCAAGCCCAATCTCCCCAATGCCCCCGCCGATTACGAGCGCAAGCAAACCCTCGTCAATGCCGAACGCTTCACTTTTTCCGAACTCAAGGAATACGAGCGCAAAATCCTCGCCGCCGACGAGCGCATCCTCGAAATCGAGCGCCAGCTCTTCATCGATCTCCGCTCATCCATCGCCGCGAAGGCCTCGCGTCTCCGCAAGACCGCCTCCGCTATCGCGCAACTCGACGTCCTCGCTTCCTTCGCCAAGCTGGCTGCCGACCGCAACTACATCCGCCCCGAATTCAATTCCACCGGCGAACTCCTCATCGTCGCCGGCCGCCATCCCGTCATCGAGGAATTGCTCAAACAAAGGGGCGAGCGCTTCGTTCCCAACGATCTTTGCTTCGAGCCTGGCCGCCAGCAACTTCTCCTCATCACCGGCCCCAACATGGGCGGCAAATCCACCTACCTCCGCCAGGCCGCTCTGATTGTCCTCATGGCGCAAATGGGTTCCTTCGTTCCCGCGCGCCAGGCTCGCCTTCCCATCACCGACCGCATCTTCACGCGCATCGGCGCCAGCGATAATCTCGCCCGCGGCCGCTCCACTTTTCTCGTCGAGATGAGCGAGGTCGCCACCATCCTCCACCACGCCACTCCCTCCAGCCTCGTCCTCCTCGATGAAGTCGGCCGCGGCACCGCCACCTTCGACGGCCTCTCCATCGCCTGGGCCGTCGTCGAGCATCTTCAGAAAAACACGCGCGCGCGCACCCTTTTCGCCACGCACTATCACGAACTCACCGAACTTGCCGAACTCCTCCCCACGGTCAAAAATGTCCACGTCTCCGTCAAGGAAACTCCCAACGAAATTATTTTCCTGCGTCGCGTCGAACCCGGCAGCGCCGACAAAAGCTACGGCATCGAAGTCGCTCGCCTCGCCGGACTTCCCCGCAGCGTCATCGAGCGCGCCCGCGAAGTCCTCAAGCGTCACGAGCAAAGCGAGCACGAACTCAGCGAAACCCTCAGTCCCGGCGCCGCCGAGCCCGGCCACGCCAACGGCCACCAATCCGTCATGTTCACCCCGCTCGATCGCGCCGTCCTCGAACGCCTCCGCGCCGCCAATCTCGACGACCTCAAGCCCCTCGACGCCCTCAATCTCCTCGCCGACCTCAAGAAACAAATCTCCTGACTCGGTGGCCCAGTCCCTCCTGCTTGCCCTGAGCTTCGAAGGGACTGTGTTCTTGGGTTTCTCTCCTCCCTCGGGTGCCCCAGGCACGGAGTGTGTGCCTGGGTCTTGGGTTCCTCCTCCCAACACCCACACAAAAACTGTCATCCCGCCTGCCCTGAGCGCAGCCGAAGGGACCGGAGCGGCCCGATTTTCTCCGGCGCGCCGCTTTCTGGCGCGTCGGGCCGCGGAGTGGAGGGATCGTGGCACCATCACCGCGCCCGGGCTCGATTTTCGTTATTCGAATTTCGTATTTCGAGTTTCGCTTCTCTCTCTCAGACCGACTTCCCCAGCCACGGCGTGTGTGCCTGGGTCTTGGGTTCCTATTTTCCCTTTTCCATTTTCTTTTCTCTGCGCCGTTCTCTGTGTCCTCTGTGTTCCTGCCTCTGTGACCTCTGTGTTACCGTCCCTCTTCTCTTTTCCCTGCCCCGTTTTCTGTGTCCCCTGTGTTCCTGCCTCTGTGACCTCTGTGTTACCATCCCTCTTCTCTTTTCCCCACTCGTCCCGCACCTGTGCTAAAAATTACTTCACATGCCCACAAAACCTCTTCTACTCCTCGGCCTAATGTCCGGCACCTCCGCCGACGCCATCGAAGTAGCCCTGGCCAAAGTCAGCGCCAACGCGTCACCCAAACTCCTAGCCCACACCACGCTCCCGCTCCCCCCCGCACTGCGCGCCGAAATCCTCCGCATCGCCGAAGGCGCCCCCGCCTCCGCCGCCCAAATCTCCCAACTCAATTCCCGCCTCGGCCATGCCTTCGCCGAAGCCGCCTTAGCCGCCCTCCGCCAATTCCGCATCCCCGCATCCCGCATCGCTCTGATCGGAAGCCACGGCCAAACCATCTTCCACCAAGGCCGCCCCATTCCATTCCTCGGCCATCCCACCGCCTCCACTCTGCAAATCGGCGAACCCGCCATCATCGCCGCACGCACCGGCATCACCACCGTCGCCGACTTCCGCCCCGCGGACATCGCCGTCGGTGGCCAAGGCGCTCCTCTCGTTCCCTATGCCGACTATCTCCTCTACCGCCACTCCAAACTCGGCCGCGTTTCCCTCAATCTCGGCGGCATCGCCAACATCACCGTCATCCCCGCGGGCGCCAAGCCCGCGCAAGTCTTCGCCTTCGATACCGGCCCCGCCAACATGCTCATCGACGCGCTCGTCGCGCATTTCACCCACGGCCGCCGCCATTTCGACAAAAACGCCCACCTCGCCCGCAAAGGCCGCGCCATTCCCGCGCTTCTCAACGAACTCCTTCGCGATCCCTATCTCCGCCAACCGCCGCCAAAATCCACCGGCCGCGAATATTACGGCGCCGCTTACACCCAAAAACTCCTCGCCCTTGCCAAGAAACACCGTGCCCATCCCAACGATCTCCTTTGCACCATCACCCTCTTCACCGCGCTCTCCGTAGTGGACGCCCTCCACCGTTTCGTCCTGCCCACTATCGAAATTCACCAACTCATCGTCTCCGGCGGCGGCGCGCACAATCCGCTCATCATGGCGCAACTTGCCGCCGCCCTGGCCCCCATCGAAGTTCTCCCCTCCTCCCACCTCGGCGTCCCCGAAGACGCCAAGGAAGCCTACTCCTTTGCCCTCCTGGCCTACGAAACCTTCCACCAGCGCCCCTCCAACCTCTCTTCCGCCACCGGCGCCCGCCGCCCCGCCATCCTTGGTAAAATCTCCTATGCCCCGCCCCGCTAAACGCTTCCACTCTTTCCCCTTTTTTCTCCGTTGTTCTCTGTGCCCTCTGTGTTCCTATCTCTGTGAACTCTGTGTTACCGTCCCTATTCTCTTCTCCATCTTCCTCCTTTCCTCCTGCTCCCACCTCGCACCCTCTGATCCCTCTACCGTCGTCTTCGTCATCGAATCCAATCCCGCCAACCTCGATCCCCGCTTCGGCTCCGATGCCCGATCCCAGCGCCTCTCCGCTCTGCTCTTCGACGGCCTGGTCGAACGCGACGCCGAAATGAATCTCCACCCCGACCTGGCCGAATCCTGGGACACGCCCACTCCCCTCGCCTACATCTTCCATCTCCGCAAAGGCATCCTCTTCCACGATGGCCGCCCCGTCACCTGCATGTCACGTTGAAAATCTCCACGGTAGAGCAGGCGCGCCTGATCGGCGCCGCTCTCCAGGACCAATGGAAAAAGGTGGGTATTTCGCTGGAAGTCCGTCCGCTCGAGATCGCCACGCTCTTCGCCGATCTCGCCAAAGGCAGTTTTCAAATTTCTTATTTACGCTGGGTAGGAGCCAACAACGATCCCGATGTCTTTGAACTGGTCTTTAGTTCCAAACGCATTCCGCCCGATGGACCCAATCGTGGCCGTTATCGCAGCGCCCGCATGGACGCGCTCACCGATCAAATCCGCACCGAAATGGACCGTGAAAAACGCAAACAGCTCTGCCATGAAGCCCAACAATTAGCCGCCGAAGATCTCCCCTACATCCCGCTCTGGTACCCCGATGTAGTTTCCGTCCACGCCAAACGCCTCGGCGATCTCCCGCTCTCCCCCACCGGCGACTACCAATTCCTCTCCGCCCCGTAGTTCCTTTCCTTTACCTCTTTTACTTCCCTTACTTCCTTTCCCTCTACGCTAAAACCCCCTCATCCCCATCCAACGCATCCCGAATATCTTCGCTGGGCAGCGCGCCCTCTCTCCCGATGCACCACTGCTCTCCGCGCAACTCCACAATCGTGCTCGGCAGGATCCCTTGCGTTTCCCCCGAATCCAGAATCAACGGAATCCGATCACCCAATTGCCGGAACACCTCATCCCCGCTCGCGCAAGTCGGCGACCCTGACAGATTCGCGCTCGTTCCCGTCAAGGGCACTCCCAATTCCTGAATCAACTGCGTCACAACCTCATTCTTGGGCCAGCGCAAAGCCACCCGCCTGGTATTTGCCGTCACCTTCAGCGGCAACCGATTCGACGCATCCACGACAATCGTCAACGGCCCCGGCCAGCACGCTCCCGCCAGCTTGTAGAAGTTCTCCGGCAACTCCTTGGCCAGGATCGCCGCGTGCTCCAGCGAACTGATCAGGATGGGCAGCGCCCGCGTTTCCGGCCGCCCTTTCACGCGAAATATCTCGTCAATCGCCGCCAGATTCACGGGATCGGCCGCCAGCGCATACAATGTGTCGGTGGGAATAGCAATCACGGCGCCGCGATTCAACCACCCCGCGGCGTAGCGGATCACCCTCGGATCGGGATGCTCCGCGCTAATTGGCAGAACTTCAGCAGACAAGGGCCGTACCTGACCTGTTTTTCGTTAGCGGCGACACATTCCCCCGCGCCACTCTGCCCGCACCGTATCACACGCCTCCACCATTCCGCAATGGAACACTCTCCCCACCACTCGCTCGAATTCCGTCTCTTACACCTAAACTTTCAACCCCTGGAGCTCTCCCATTTTTCTTGTTCTGTCCTCCCGACTAGAGGCCCGCGCCGTTTGCCAACCACCATAGTGTCCTCCCGATCCCGCAAAGCGGGACCCGATTTTTCCTTTCGCGCCGCCTTTTGGCGCGTCGGGCCGCGGAGTGGAGGGATCGCGGCACTATCGTAGCCAATCGCTACCCTCTTGCTTTTCTCTTCTCTGCGAACTCTGCGCTCTCTGTGACCTCCGTGTAAGCCTTTTCTTGCTTCCTGATCGCTGATATCAGCTCGCTGATAACCTTCAACCCCCATAGCCTTTCCACCCGCACTTTTGCTAACCTTTCGGCAATGCCCCCTGCTCCCAAATCCGCCGCCGTCTCCCCCGACCTCCTTACCAGCCGCGACAACCGCTGGCTCAAGCAATTTCGCATCGCTCTCCGCGGCGGCCTTCCCACCGAAGACGGTTCTGTCGGCGTCGAAGGCGCACGCCTCGTCGAAGAAGCTCTCCGCTCCACCTGCCGCATTGAGGCCGTCCTCTTCAGCGAATCCGGCGAACGCCACCGCGAACGCCTCGCCCCGCTCATCGGCCGTCCGGACACCGGCTTCCCCGTCCTCCGCACCACCGATCGCCTCTTTGAAGGCATCGCCGACACCGAACATCCCCAGGGCGTCGCCGCTCTCGTCCAGCCCCGTAAATTCTCTCTCGATGAAATCTTCGCCACGCCCCCCGGCGCCTGCGCTCCTCTCCTCATCGTTCTCGCCGGCGTTCAGGACCCCGGCAACGTCGGCACCATCCTGCGCACCGCCGCTGCCTTTGGCGCCACCGCTGCCGTCACTTCCGCCACCGGTCAAAGCGGCACCGCCAGCCCCTACTCTCCCAAGTCCCTCCGCGCCTCCGCGGGCGCCGCGCTGCATCTCCCTATCGTCGCCGGAATGTCTCTCGCGATTCTTCTCACGCAACTCAAACTCAACGGCATCCACTCTCTCGCTTCCTGCGTCCGCGAAGAAGCCGCCGCTTCGTTCTCCCCCTGGCAAGTGGACTGGTGTCAGCCCATCGCTCTCCTCGTCGGCAACGAAGGCGCCGGCCTCCCTGAGGACATCGTCCATTCCGCTGACGCCCGCATCCACATCCCCATGGCTACGCACGTCGAAAGCCTCAACGCCGCCGCCGCTGCCGCTGTTTTCTTCTACGAGGCCTTCCGCCAGCGCCAAAAACGCTAGGCGGACTTTCTTACGATATTCAATTTGGATGTGATTCAAACGGAGCAGCACCCTGTCATCTTGAGGGGCGCGCCGGGCGTTTACCCAGACCCGGTCGGGGCACCCCAAAAGATCTCGACGGGCGCATCGCGCACAATTCTCTTATAGATCAGGTCTTGGTCGGACGCAGCGTTTCGACCGGCGGTATCGACACCGGCGGCACGAGCACGCGCGCCGGTGGAATTCTCCCGTGTTGGTACGCTCCAACCAGCAATTCGATGGCTTGCCCCGCCAGCGGCGGCAAGTAAATCGTCGCCGACAGAAGCTTGCTGCGCACCCAGGATTGCCCGGTCTTTGGAAGGCCGTCGCACCCGGTGAAGGGGAGACTCAACCAGCGATCGCGTTCAGCTTCGTCGGGAATCTCCTGGAAGACCTTGCGGGCCCCGATGGCCATGGCGTCATTCTGCGAGCCAATCAGATTAATCTGCGCTTTCTGTGAGGTGGAAAGCTTCAGCCAGGATCGTACCGCGCGCTGCGCACTATCTTCCGTCCATTGCCCTTTCAGCGTCGTGAGATGAATGTTGGCTGGCTTTACCTCCATCATTCCCAGCAAGCGTTCTTTGGCCGCCAAATTCTCCGAAGGTCCCTGAATGTGCAGCACCGTTCCACCGCCCGGGAGAAGCGCCGCAAACTGGCGCCCCTGGATGCGCCCGGTCTCAAGATGATCGGAACTCAACATGAAAACGGGAGCCTTGCTGGTCTGCCGGAGCTCCGTGATGTAGTTGGCCTCCGCATTCATGACCACCCAACCCACGCCGGCGGTGGCAGCCGCACGGGCGACTTGTGGCAACGCCGTGCCGCCAACGGGTTCAAACACTACGGCATCGGGGCGCTCTTCGGGGGCGGCTTGAATTGCTTTCAGAATTTGTGTGCTTTGATTGACGGCGTCGTTCTCCGCATAAACAACCTTCGCTTCGACACCCAGCTTGCTGGCGGCCTGGCTAGCGGCATTGGCCTGTTCTATCTGGTAATCATTGTCGTTGGTCATCAACGCTACAAGGACTCGCAAAGTTTTCATTGGCTGTCCTCACGTGTGGAATGATACTCCCCGGTTCGCCGGGGGCACCAATAATATTCGCGGCAGTACTTTTATGTCACGATACCTGCGGCGGACCCTAGGCTGTGGAACCGGTCTTGCCTTTTCCGGTTTCGCCTTTTCCGGTCTTGTCATCCCGGCCGGAGCGGCCCGACTTTTTCTTTCACCCCGCAGTTTGGCGCGCCGGGTTTTTCTTTACCCTGTCATCCCGACCGGAGTGCCGCGCCTTTTGCGCGCCCGCCCTCACTGTCATCCCGCCTGCCCTGAGCGTAGCCGAAGGGACCGGAGCAACGGCGCCTTCTGCCAACCATCACACTGTCATCCCGACCGGAGCAACGGCGCCTTCTGCCTTTGCGGAGCGGAGGGATCGCGGCTGCCAATCAACCCCACTCCATCCACTCTGAATCTCCAAACTTTTGACTTTCAACTTTTAACTCTTCGACCTCTTCTTCCCTTGCTTCCTGATCGCTGCTATCTGTTCGCCGATAACCTCCAACCCCGCGCGATTCTCCCCTCTCTCTTCTCTTACCACTGAAAACTTATAACTGAAAACTGGCTCCGCCCGCCGACTGCGTTACACTACCTCCATGAGTCTCTTCTCTCCCTTCAACGACCCCGCCCTGCAAGATATCCCCGCCGCCCTGCAGCCGCTCGCCGAACGGATGCGCCCTCGCACTCTCGACGAATTCATCGGCCAGGAAAAACTCCTCGGCCCCGGCAAACCTCTCCGCCTGCAGATCGAATCCGACAATCTCAGCTCCATGCTCTTCTGGGGCCCCCCAGGTTGCGGCAAAACCACTCTCGCCCGCGTCATCGCCCGCCTCACCCGCAGCGAGTTCATCTCCTTCAGCGCCGTCCTCGCCGGCATCAAGGAAATCAAAGAGGTCATGGCCCAGGCTGAGCGCAAGTCCCGCACCTCCCAGCGCACTATCGTCTTCGTCGACGAAGTTCACCGCTTCAATAAAGCTCAGCAGGACGCCTTCCTCCCCCACGTGGAAGCCGGCCACATCCTCTTTATCGGCGCCACCACCGAAAACCCTTCCTTCGAGGTCATCTCCCCGCTGCTCTCCCGCACCAAGGTTTACGTCCTCGACGCCCTCACCACCCCGCAAATCGTCGATCTCCTCCACCGCGCCCTTGCTGATCCCGAACGCGGCCTTGGTAACACTCATCTCGATGCCACCGACGACGTCCTCTTCCGCATCGCCGCCTATTCCAACGGCGACGCCCGCACCGCCTACAACACCCTCGAACTCTGCGCCCTCAGCGCCAAGCCCGCCGATCGCGGCGCCACCAGCGATACGCCCGCCGTCCGCCGCATCACGCGCGGACTCCTCGAAGACATCCTCCAGCGCAAACTCCTGCGCTACGACAAAGCGGGCGAGGAGCACTACAACCTCATCTCCGCGCTCCACAAATCCGTGCGCAATTCCGATCCCGACGCCGCTCTCTATTGGCTCATCCGCATGATCGAAAGCGGCGAAGATTGCCTCTATCTCGCCCGCCGCATCGTCCGCATGGCCAGTGAAGATATCGGCCTCGCCGAACCCGGCGCCCTCGCCCTCACGCTCGCCGCGCGCGACGCTTTCGATTTTCTTGGCGCGCCCGAAGGGCACCTCGCCCTCGCGCAAGCCGTCGTCTATCTTTCTCTCGCGCCCAAATCCAACGCCGTGTACACCGCCTACGGCCAGGTCCTCGACGATGTCCGCAAAACCGAAGCCGATCCCGTCCCACTCCACCTTCGCAACGCCGTCACCGGCCTCATGAAAAACATCGGCTACGGCGAAGGCTACAAATACGCCCACAATTTCGACGACAAGGTCACCGACATGACCTGCCTCCCGGACAACCTTTCCGGCCGCTCCTACTACAAACCTACAGACCAGGGCTTCGAGCAAAGATTGCGTCTGCGTCTGGACGAGATTCGCAAACTGAAATCTCGCGCGACCGAAAAAGGCTGACCAAACTCAATGAAATTCGCTCCAGTCGAAATATCCCGCCACTCCCGTTACACTAGAAGCTTCAGACTGGGACGCTCCGCCCTTGTCGGGCGTCGATCCCGCTTGCGCCAAGTTGCGAGGGTAGCGACAGGGGGGAGTGCTGGGATGGACGGCCTCGCGGAAAAGTTCCGCCAGTCAGGGGGTCGGAGCTTCAGCTCCGACATTCAGTGCTTGGCTCTCAATGGGCTTCAGCCCCTGAGGAAATGACGTTATGATGCAATTCTCCTGCGCGAAGTTCGGTCGCTCGAAACATTGATAGGATAGGCTCTATTCCTACCCCAAACCATGAGCGTTAAGACAGTCCACAACTTCACGCAAAATGACGCCGCTCAGGCGCTACCGCCGCGCCACGTCTCCACGAGCCGTTTCATGAATAGCTCTTGGGAGGGCACGGCTTCAGCCTCTGAGAAGGCACAAAAAGACATTGTCATCCCAAACCCGCGCCTTAGGCGGGTGAGGGATCCGCTTTCCCCCAACCACCCAACCATCCAGTCCCTCTCGTGCCCCCTCTTCCTTTCCATGATCACCTTCCTTCTATTCCTTCTATTCCTTCTATTCCTTCTATTCCTTCTCCTCCTTTCCCCCGCCCGCGCCCAAAACCTCGAAAAGCCCCTTGTCAACATCGACGATGATGTCACCTCCTTCGCCTACGCCCCCGATGGCCGCATCGCCTTCTCTGTCCGCCGCATCTACAAAGCAAAAAAGTACGACCTCCAGCGCGACGACATCTTTCTCCTTGACACCAGCGGCCATCGCCGCCGCCTCTTCACCGGCGAAAAATTCACTCTCGGCGACAAGCCTTTCACCTATCTCGTCGAATCCTTCTCCTGGTCCCCCAACGGCCATATCCTCGCCGTGCAGCTCTACACCATCACCGCCAATCCCGAGGGCGGCCCTGCCGACGAGGCCCGCGCTCTTCTGTTCCTTGACGACTCCGGCCACGAACTGCGTCCCGGCGGCAAGGAACCCCTCGTGATGAACGCCGAAAATCCCCTCTGGCTCCGCGATAACGCCACGCTCGTCTACTTCACCGAAGAGGTCGCCCCCCGCGAGCTCTTCTCTTTGCGCTATCTCAATGTTTCCACCGGCCCCGCCGGAAAAGCCTTTGAAGGCCGCACCTTCCTCGCCGCCGCGCGCATCCCCGGCAGCAATTCCGCCATCGCCGTCGAACGCAACCGCAACCTCGACGGTCCCGCGCGCCTCCAGCGTCTCGAACTCTCCTCGCAAGACACCGCCGAAATCGCCACCCTCGATTCCTTTGCCGGCGGCCTCTCCCTCTCGCCCTCTGGCGCCAAAGTCGCCTACTATCTCGACAAGGAAGTCCTCGAAGTTCGCGACCTCACCGCTCCCAACAGAGTCGCGCGCCTCCGTGTTGGTCTTGGCGTTCTCCAGTGGTCCGCCGATGAATCCCGCATCTTCCTTAAACGCACGATCGAAAAAAAATCCGCCGACCTCGCGGAATTCTCGATTCCGCCTCTTGTCGCCTACGCCCCGCGGCAATCCGTTCCCATCGCCGAGCCCACCCCGCGCATGCTTCTCCACGGCCTCACCGTCCGCGAATTCGGGCTCTCCCACGACGGTCGCTTCCTTGCCATCGTCCTCCCCGGCAAACGCAATCTCCAAATTTTCCCCTTCTAATTCCCGCTCTTTCCCTCTTTCCTTCTTTTGTTCTTTTCCTTTCTCCCTTCTTCTTCTTCCCTCTGTGTTCTTTCCTCTGTGACCTCTGTGTTACCGTCCCTCTTCTGTCCGCTTTTGTGGCGCAGAAACCTGTCTGTGCTCTTGGGTTTCTCCTTCCTACCCTGCGAACCTCAGCGCCCTCTGCGCCGGCGTTTACCCCGAACTGGTCGGGGCGTTATCGTTTTCTTGCTTTTTCTCGCTTCCTGATCGCTGATAACCTTCCTATCGGCGCCTCCGCGTTAGCCTCATCTCTTTCTTTACTTAAAACTTAAAACTGACCACTGAAAACTAAAAACGGCGCGACCCGAGCCGCGCCTCGTCTTTTCTTCTCCGAAACTTAGAACTTACAACCTATAACTTAAAACTCCCTCTCCTCCCCCGATCCTCCACCAACAAACATGCATCCTCAATCACAATCAACCCACGCCCACGCGCCTTCTCCGCCGCTACCCCATCCTCCACCCCCAACTGCATCCACACCGCTTTCGCTCCAATCCCGATCGCGCTCTCCACCACCGCCCCCACCTCCTCCGTCCGTCGAAAAATATCCACGATGTCCACCTTCTCCGGCACATCCTCCAACCGCGCGTAAGCCCTCTCTCCCAGCACTTCTTTCTCCTTCGGATTCACCGGAATAATCCGGTATCCCACGCGCTGCAAATATTCCGCCACCTGATAGCTTGGCCGCGCAGGTTTCGGCGACAGTCCCACCACCGCAATCGTCTTCGACGCGCGCAAAACTTCCGCCACGGGATCGCCCGAAGCCTTCGTCCCATCCGGCAAATGAATTTTCATGAATTCTCGGATGCCTCACCCAAGTTTTAGGACACAGGCGCCACCACCGGCTTTCGCCGCGCCATCACTTTCGCCATTGCCGCCAGCAGCTTGGAATTCTCCTCCGGGTTCCCCACCGAAATCCGTATCGCTTCCGGAAAACCCATCCAAGCCAGCGGCCGCACGATCACGCCCGCTTGCAGCAATTGGTCGCACATCCCCTTCGCATCCATCCCGGCCAACGGCACAAACAGAAAATTCGTCTCGCTCGCCACCGGTTGCAATCCCACCCGCTGCAATTCCCGGAACAGCCGCGTCCGCTCGGTGTGATTCATCTCCACGGACCGCCGCACGTGTTCCAGATCGTCCAGCGCCGCCAATGCCGCTGCCTGTCCCACGCTCGTTACGTTAAACGGCGTGCGCAGCTTGTTCATCTCCGCCACCAGCGTGGGGTGCCCAATTCCGTACCCAATCCGCAACCCCGCCAGCCCATACACTTTCGAAAACGTTTTCAGCGTCAGCAGGTTGTTGTACTCCTTGAAAATCTTCATCGCCTTCGGCAAGTCCCGGCGCTCCGCGTATTCGGTGTACGCTTCATCCAGCACCACCAGCACATCCCCGGGCACCCTCTTCATGAATACGTCGAACTCCGCCGCGCCAAACGCCGTTCCCGTCGGATTGTTCGGATTCGCAATATAAATGACGCGCGTCTCCGGTGTCACCGCGGCGGCCATAGCGTCCAGATCAAACGTATAATTCCGCATCGGCGTCTGCACCAGCTTCCCGCCGCTCGCCCGGATCGCAATCGCAAACAGCGCAAACGACCCTTCGCTCGTGATCCCCGTCAACCCCGGCCGCAGCAGCACCCGCGACGCCAAATCAATAATCTCGCTCGACCCCAGCCCCACAAAAATCTCTTCCGCGCGCACGCCATACCGTGCCGCCAGCACCTCGCGCAGCCGCTTGCTCCCGCCGTCCGGATACCAGTTCGCCTCGCCCAGCGCCTGCCGCGCCGCTGCCATCGCTTTCGGCGATGGGCCCAGCGGATTCTCGTTCGACGCCAGCTTCACCGCGTGGATTTTCAGGTCCTGCTCTACTTCTTCCACGGGTTTGCCGGGAACGTAGGCCGGAAGGCCTTGGATGTAATCAGGAATGAGTTCTTCGAGTGTGTGTGTCATAACAACAAATTATGCCCCACATTAGCGTCACTGGGGAGTGCCCCACGTCACACCTGTTCCCCACCTCAAAATACCCCGATTACCGACCAACCAGAATTGTCATCCCGCCTGCCCTGAGCGAAGTCGAAGGGAGCGGAGCGGCCCGATTTTTCTTTCGCGCCGCCTTATGGCGTGTCGGGCCGCGCAGTGGAGAGATCGCGGCGCACCTCCTTATTCTCCGTTCTTCCTCTTGGCCTCCCTCTGTGAACTCTGTGTTCCTATCTCTGTGATCTCTGTGTTACCGTCCCTCGTCTCTGCGAACTCTGCATCCTCAGCGCCTCCTCGCCCCGAGCTGCGAGGGGCGCATTATCTCTTTCTTGCCTCCTGATCGCTGATAGCCTTCCTGCCTTACTCACCACTGAAAACTGCCTCACCGCAAACGTTCTTTCCTCACCGTAATCGCCTCGATCCTCTCTCTCCTCACCGCAAACCCGATCCCCGCCCCACCCGGCACCCGAATCGTCCCCTGTGCCGTCACCTCCACCTCCGGCTCGATTACATCCTCCACCCAATATCGTTTGCTCGCGCTCACATCTCCCGGCAGCGAAAAATTCTCCATCGTGGACATCGCTATGTTGTGTGCCCGTCCAATCCCCGATTCCAGCATCCCGCCGCACCACACCGGCATGCCGTTCCGCGCGCACAAATCCTGTATCCGCCGCGCTTCGTGAAATCCTCCCACGCGGCCCAGCTTGATGTTGATGATCTTGCATGCCTCCAGCGCAATCGCCTCCTCCGCCTGTTCATATGTGTGTATGCACTCATCCAGGCAAATCGGCGTCTGCAAACTCTTCTGCACCTCCACGTGCCCATACAGATCATCCCAGCCCAGCGGCTGTTCGATCATCATCAGGTAAAATCCATCCAACGCTTTCAGCAGCGGCCAATCCGTCTTCCGGTAAGCCGAATTCGCGTCCACCATCAGCTTGATCCGCGGAAACTCCTGCCGCAGCCGCTGCACCGGAACCAAATCCCTCCCTGGCTTGATTTTGATCTTGACCCGCTGGTACCCCGCCGCCAATTCCTTCTTCACCGCCTCCACCACTTCCTCCAGACTCTCTTTCAGCCCGATCGATACGCCGCACGGAATTTCTTCCCGCACGCCTCCCAGCAGCTTCCACAGCGGCACGTTCTTCAGTTTCGCCTCGGCATCCCAAATCGCCGTCTCCAGCGTAGCCTTCGCCATCGTGTGCCCGCGCACTCTTCCCAGCAACTCCCACACCTCCGCCGCCGAAGCAAACTCTTTCCCCTTCATCATCGGCCACAAATAATTCTCCAAAATGTGCCACGCCGTCTCCGTATCTTCCGGCGAAAAAAACGGATTGTCCCCCGCCGTACACTCGCCCCAACCGATCACCCCATCCACGTCCGCTTCCAGCAAAATAATCCGCCGCTCCGTCATGCGGTCCACGCTGGTCTCAAACGGCGTCACCAGCCGCATCCGAATCTCCCGCAGTGTCACTTCCCGCACTCGCATCCTGCTCCGCCTTTCTTTTGACTGCGAACTCTGCGTCCTCTGCGCCGAAAATGTCTACCCCGCTGTCTCCGTTTCCCCCGCGGCTCCTCTGCTAACTCTGTGGTCAGCCTTTCTCTGCCGTCTTTCTCTTCTCTGCGAACTCTGCATCCTCCCTGCTACCACTCCGAACGTCATCACCTGTAGCTCACCCCTTTGAGGGGTGAGGCCTTCCCCTACCTAAGCAACGCCTCTCTTCTCTGTGATCTCTGCGTCCTCTGTGTAAGTACTTAGTTCTTCGCCGGGTGCCCCAGGCACGGAGTGTGTGCCTAGGTCTTGGCTCCCTCTTCTTCGCTCTGCTCTGTGCCCTCTGTGTTCCTATCTCTGTGAACTCTGTGTTACCGTCCCTCTTTTTTTCTTCTCTGCGATCCTCTCCGCACTCCGAGCCGCCGCCTCCTACAATTGTCATCCCTCCTGCCCTGAGCGAAGTCGAAGGGACCGGAGCGGCCCAACTTAATTCTCCCGCGCTGCATTCCGGCGCGTCGGGCCGTGCAGTGGAGGGATCGTGGCACCATCACCGCGTCTTGGCTTCCTCTTCTTCGCTCTTCTCTTCTCTGTGTCCTCTGCGTTCCTATCTCTGTGAACTCTGTGTTACCGTCCCTCTTCTCTTGGTTCTTTCAACTTTCAACTTTTGACTTTCAACCCTCCCCGCCCCGCTTCCCGGTCACTGGTCGCTGATCGCTGGTCGCCTTCTTCTAAAAATCACTCCACGGCGCCAAACAATACTCCACTCCACCCGCTGCAACCTTCACCCCCGTCACCGCGTACCCCTTCGCAAACCACCCCAAAAATTCGCCGCGCATCCGTGCCTGTACCTCACCCAGTCGCGCATCGTTCGTCTTCTTCCACTCTTCCAGCTCCGCCGGCAAACGAATCTTCGCCGGAGCCTCCACCGGATCGCGCACCAACTCCTCGATCGCCGCCACCGCCCGCCGGGAATCCAGCTCCCACTCCACCAGCAGCCGGTCCGTCGGCAAGCCCCGGTGCAGCGGGCTCGTCGTCACCCCGTAAAAATTCACGATATACTTCCGCGCGATCGCTCCCAGCCGGTTGAAATTGAAGTGCGCGTTGCGCGTCTCCAGCGGGTCAAACGTCCATTCGATCCGCCGCAGCCCCTGCCCCAGCGCCTCTTCCCTCTGATGCAACTTCAGCAGCCGCCCCACTCCGCGATTCCGATGCGACGCGATCACTCCCGTCATGTGCGAGTGGAGATACGCCTGGCCATTCCGCAAGCCCGCCACCGCCATCGTAAACCCCACCATCGACACGCCGTCGAACGCTCCCAGCACATGCCCGCCCGTCTGGTTCGCCAGCACAAACGTCACGTACGGCTCCGTCTCCAGATCGCTCTCGCCCCACACCTCGCGCTCAATCTCCACGCACCGGTGAAATTCCTCCAGCCTCTCGCACTTCCGGATCTCAATTCCCGCGCTCATCTTCCCTCAACTCGTCTCGGTTCTCGGCGTTTACCCCGACCCGGTCGGGGCGGCGCCTCTGTTAACTCTGCGGTTCGCCTTTTCGGCTCTTCTCTGTGAACTCGGTGCCCTCTGTGTAATCTTTTCTCTTCGCTTTTCTCTGTGCTCCCTGTGGCACAGTCACTCCTGACTGTGCTCTTGGGTTTCTCTTTTCTTCTCTGTGAACTCCGTGTCCTCTGCGACCTCTGTGTAATCTTTTCTCTTCTCCTTCCCTTTCAACTTTCAACCTTCAACTTTTGACTCTCGTCCCTTCGCCTCCTCCCACAACTCCTCCATCCTCTCCCGCGGCACTTCCGCCAGCGTCGTCCCCTGTTCCCGCGCCATCCGCTCCATCTCCCGGAATCGCCTGTTGAATTTCCCGCTGGCCTTCTTCATTGCAATTTCCGGATCAATCTTCAAAAACCGCGCCAGGTTCACTGCCGCAAACAGAATATCTCCCACTTCTCCTTCGATCTCTTTACCTCCGCGCTTCTCCAGCACTTGCCGCAATTCTTCCGTCTCTTCCTGCAGCTTCTCGAAAATTCCCCCCACGTTTTCCCAGTCAAACCCGATTCGCGCCGCCTTTCGCGTCAACTGATACCCTTCCAGCAGCCCTGGCAAGCTCCGCGGCACGCCATCCAGCACGCTCTCCGCCGCCTCTTCTTCCTCCGCTCCCTTCGTCCGCCGCTCTTCTTTCTTGATGATCTCCCAGTTCCGCAGCACCTCTGCCGCGTCCTTCGCCCGCTTCTCTCCAAACACGTGCGGATGCCGCCGGATCATCTTTTCGTAAATCTCCCGGATCACATCGACAATCGTGAATCGCCCCTCTTCGTCTGCCATCTGCGCATGAAACACCACCTGCAGCAGCAGATCCCCCAACTCCTCCGCGAACTTCACGTCGTCCGCGCCGTCCAGCGCCTCCAAAACTTCGTACGCCTCTTCAATCAAATACGTTCGCAGCGTCGCGTGCGTCTGCTCGCGGTCCCATGGACACCCGCCCGGCGCCCGCAGCCGCGCCAGCACCCCCACCAGCTTCTCAAACCACGCTCCCGCCGCTTCCCGCCCCGCGCGTTTCTTCCGTTTCTTTAGCGGGCTCTTCATGGTTTTCTTCAGCGGACCACTTATCCGCGTCTTGTCTTGTGTTCTACGCGGCGCAGCCGCGCGCTTGTGTTTTCCGCTAGCCATCCAAAGTTCCCATCAGTTCTGCCAGCAGTCGCTCCACTTTACGGCCCTCGCCACCCTTTGACAAGCGTCCCACGCAAGCCTTGCCTTTGCACACCCCAGCCCTTAAGCCGCCGCACTCCCGGCTTCCTTCTCTCCCCACACTCAAATTCAAAAATCCGGATTAACAATTACAAGGAAGGACCAATCTCAGTTCTTGATTTTCCCCACCACGCCGCCAGCACACCCTCTCCCCATCCCCTCCGCCGGCATCATCACTCTCTGCCCAATCCGCAACCGTGTCGGCTCCCCCAACTCCGGGTTCGCCTCCGCCAAACACTGCCACGCCGCGCCCCGCCCCAGGTGCTCTCGCGCCAACCCCCACAACGTATCGCCCTTCCGCACCGTTACAATCTTCGCCACCGGCGTCCCGCGGCCCACAACCCCCGTCGGCACCAACACCGCGCTCCCCAGCAGCAGCAAGTCCGGCCGAGTCGTCCCCGTTGGATTCATCGCGCGCAATTCCCGCCAACGCGCTCCATTCCCCAAATAGATCTCCGCCAACTTCCACCACGAATCGCCGCGCTCCACTTTACGCAACACCATCGCCGCATTCGGCGTTGCCGCTTCCGGTCTCACTCGCAACACGCTCGTTCCCGGCTCACGCGGCTCACTCGGCACAACCGGTGCCAAGCGCCCGACCGCTCCGCTCGACGGCACTCTCTCTTCCGTCCCGCGCGGCGCACTCGGCATCACACGCAACGGCCGCGGCGCAAACGGCGACATGCGCCCCGCCGCCGCACTTCTCCGCGAACTTCCCGCCGCACGCGCTTCCGTCTTCGGCTGCACCGACATTTTTGGCGTGGCCATTGTTGCTTCCGGCAGCTTCATCGGAAATTGTGAACGATCTCCCTGTTCGGTCGCACGCGCCGCTTCCCGCTCCGCTTTCTCTTTTCGGTAGCGCCGCGCCACTTCCCCAAGCGATTCCTCGCCCGGCGCACTCTCGCCGGTTCCCTTCGCCTGCTCCTCTTTCTTCTCTGTTGGATTATTCTTCCGCGCTGCAACTTTGGCCTGATCCTCCGGCGTAAGGATCTTCGCGCGCTTCAAATCGTCTTCGGTATAAACATGGTGGGGATTCTTCGCCTGCGCGGCCTTCCGCGCCTGTTCCTGCCGCGCCGCTTCGGCCGCATCCTGCGCGTGCAAACCATCCGCACATACCAATCCGGACAACAAAAACCCCACCACGCCGAAGAGGAGCGTTCCTCTACCTTTTTTCAGGGAACCCGGGATCGTTGCGTTCAGCCGCATCGGCTCGCACTCGCGCGTGTCGTGCTTCACATTCACCGGGGGGACAGGACCGGCCTACTGGGTGAGATTGTGCCCTGTTTCCCCCGTTCCTGGCAACAGGACTTTTTCCGATCGGTTACCGCCCCGCACCGCGGTCCTCCCCTTGTCTCCATCCTGTCTCCCTTGTCTCGGCCGGTTCTCTGCCCTGTAGCTCAGGCCTTCAGGCCTGCGGCTTTTCTACGCACTCTTCCAGTTCTTGTCTACGGCACGCTCACTCCCGCTTGCCCTGAGCTTCGAAGGGTTTACCCTGAGCCTCGAAGGGAGCTACGAAGAGTCGCCGCTTTTACAGCCGCAACCCCGCCCCAAACCGTTACCCCTCCTCCACTCCAAAACTGTCATCCCGCCTGCCCTGAGTAAAGTCGAAGGGACCGAAGCGGCCCGACTTTTCTTTCGCGCCGCCTTCTGGTGCGTCGGGCCGCGCAGTGGAGGGATCGCGGCGCACCTCTCTGTTCTCCGTTCTTCCCCTCGGCCTCCCTCTGTGAACTCTGTGTTCCTATCTCTGTGATCTCTGTGTTACCGTCCCTCTTCTCTGCGAACTCTGCATCCTCAGCGCCTCCTCGCCCTGAGCCTCGAAGGGAGCTTCGAAGGGCCGCCGCTTTTACAACCGCCATCTCCGCCAGCAATCTGTAATTCATCTCCCGCCACATGAAATACTCTGTCTTCATGTCCCCGCGGCGTTAACATATTCTCTTACGGCACATGGCCACACAACTAACCCCATTTCCGTGTTGTGATATTTGCATGCGGGAACTTAGACAGCAGGAACGCCGGCGCAGCCGCCGCATCCGCATCGGCCAGCCCCTCAAAGTGAGTCCGTCCGATCCTCACGACGCCCACTTCGAGGAGACCGCCACCACCAAAAACGTTTCCCGCGACGGCATCTACTTCCTCTCCAAGAACCAATCTTATCGTGCAGGCATGCGCGTCTTCGTCACTCTTCCCTATCACTTCCCCACTGCTCCTCACGATCTCGAGTATCTCGGCCAGGTTGCCCGCATCGAAAACCTGCCCGACGGCTACCGTGGCATCGCCATCCAATTCCTTTCTACCATCAACACAAAGTCAACTCTGTCCCCCGCCGCCCTCAAGCAATCCTACTAAGTCCCTTTTCTCTCTTCTCCTCTTCCCGGGTCTTCTGTGGCACAGTCACTCCTGACTGTGCTCTTGGGTTTGACTTCTCCCCGCTTCTCTGCGAACTCTGCGCTCTCTGTGAACTCTGCGTTAGTCTCTTTCTTCGTCCGCGCCTATCGCCCCGGCCATTGCGCCATCTTCCTTCTTGCCTCCTGATCGCTGATATCCGATCGCTGATAACCTCTTTTCCCCTTGAAACTTGCCCCCATCTCGTGCGTACTTATTACTGAAGGACACTTCTGCATGCCCCGTGGCTTTCCCCTGCGTGAACCCATCGGCGTGGCCCTCGAGACCATTCGCGCCCACAAGCTCCGTTCCTTCCTCATGCTCCTCGGCATCATCATCTCCGTTTCCACCCTGATCCTCGTCGTCGCCCTCATCTCCGGTGTGGACGCCTACATCGCCACTCGTGTCGCCAACATGGGCTCCAATGTCTTCCTCGTCACCCGCTTCCCCCTCATCACCGACGTCGAGGAGTACGTCAAAGCCGCCCGCCGCAACAAGATCATTACCTGGGAAGACTTCCAAGCCCTCCACGATGAACTCAAGCTCCCCCGTCGCGTCGGCGCCGAAGTTCGCACTTCCTGCAAAGTCCATGTCGGCTCGCAAGGCGTCGAGGACACCAGCCTCCGCGGCGTCACCTCCAACATCGGCCAAATTGATATCGAGGAGCCCATCGAGGGCCGTTACATCACCGATGGCGACGACAAGAGCCGTGCCATGGTCACCATGATCGGCAACGACCTCGCTACCAAGCTCTTCCCTTACCTTGATCCCATCGGCCGCGAAGTTTGGATTGATGGCCGCCCCTTCACCGTCGTCGGCATCGCCAAGCCCATCGGCACCGTTTTCGGCCAGTCCCAGGACAACTTCGCCTACATTCCTATCGAGACCTTCCTCAAGATTTATGGCACTCATCTCGATATGGCCATCAATATCCAGGCCCGCGGTGCCGAATGGATGGAAGAAACTCAGGATGAAGCCCGCGTCCTCATGCGCGCTCGCCGCCATCTCTCCCCCAACGAAACCGACTCCTTCGGCATCCTCGATTCCGCCACTCTCATGAACCTCTGGAAAAACCTTACCGGCGTCATCGCCACCGCTATGATCGGCGTCGTTTCCGTCTTCCTCGTCATCGGCGGCGTCGTCATCATGAACGTCATGCTCGCCACCGTCACCGAGCGCACTCGCGAAATCGGCATCCGTAAAGCCCTCGGCGCGCGCCGCCGCGACATCCTTTTGCAATTCCTCATCGAAGCCTCCTTCATGGCCGCCATTGGGGGCGCTCTGGGCGTCTTTGTCTCTTACGGAATCGCCGCCCTCGTCAAGGCCACCACCTCCGTTCCCATGCACGTTCCCATCGGCGCCATCTTCATCGCGGAGATTCTCTCCACCTGCGTGGGTCTCTTTTTCGGTGTGTATCCCGCGCGCAAGGCCGCTTTGTTGCAGCCTATCGAAGCCTTGCGCCAGGAATTGTAGGAAGGGGGACCACTCCCATGCGCATGAACATGAGCGAAAACACCTACATGGCCCTCGCCACTCTGCGCGAAAACAAAATGCGCTCGTTCCTTACAGTCCTCGGCGTTGTCATCGGTATCACCGCGCTTCTTTCCGTCGTCTCCATTCTCGTCGGCGTCTATGGCGATGTGAACTCCTATCTCAGCGACTTCGGCCCCAACACCTTCTTCATCTTCCGTTTCAATTCCGGCCTTCACTTCAGTGGTCTCTCTGCCGAAGAACGCGCCCGCCGTGTGCTCACTCTCGAAGACGCCGAAGCCATCGAGCAATTCTGCCCCGCCGTGCGCGCCGTCTCCGCCAGCGTCTTCCCGCGCTTCAATCAATTTACCTCCTCGCGCGGCCCCGTCACCGTCCGTTATCTCGGCAAGGAAATCTCTGGCGTGGACTACCACGGCAGCCTCCCCGCCGACGTGGAAGTGTTCAACAGCCGCACGCGGGAGGGCCGCTTCTTTAGCGAGGCCGAAAATGTTCACCGCGCCGACGTTGCGGTCATCGGCCCGGACATCGCCAAAAAGCTGTATCCCGACGGCGAGGCCGTCGGCAAGCCCATCCTGGTGGACACGGTCACCTACGAAGTCATCGGCGTCATGGAGCCGCGCAAAGGCCAGCTCGTCAAGGATCAGTCCGCCGACAAGAACGTCCTGGTTCCTTACCGCACCTACCGCAAGCACAATCCCGAGGACGATGAAGTCATGATCGGCGCCGTCGCCGTTCACGGCCATATGGCTGAAGCCAAGGATCAGATTCGCGCGGTCCTCCGCCGCCGCCGCAACGTTCCCTACGACAAGCCCGACAGTTTCGGCATCTCCAGCACCCAAGAGATCGCCGATCAATTCCGCCAGATCACGGCCTCGGTAGCCCTGCTCATCTCCGTCATCAGTTCCATCGGCCTTCTTGTCGGCGGCGTTGGTGTGATGAACATCATGCTCATGTCTGTCACCCAGCGCACCCGCGAAATCGGCGTGCGCCGCGCCATTGGCGCGCGCAAGCGCGACGTCATCTGGCAATTCCTCACCGAAGCTATCGTCCTCACCGGTTCCGGCGGCGTCATTGGCGTTCTCCTCGGCGTCGGCATCAGCCTGCTCATCAACCTGGCTGTTCCCTCTCTCCCGTCTTCCATCCCTCTCTGGTCCATCATCCTCGCCGTCACCGTCTCCATGAGCGTCGGCCTTATTTTCGGCATGTACCCCGCCATTAAGGCCGCCCGCCTCGACCCCGTCGAAGCCCTCCGCTACGAATAGCTCCCCATCTGAATCTTGGGTCGCTCTTCTCCCCGTACGGGCGCAGCACTGCTGCGCCCCATCTCGGCACGCAGTAATCCATTGTCATCCCGCCTGCCCGCCGCAGGAGGGACCGGAGCGGCGCGTTTCTTCCGCCGCAGCCCCCACCCACAAATTGTCATCCCGCCTGCCCTGAGCGAAGTCGAAGGGAGCGAAGCGACCCGACCTTTCCTTCGCGCCGCCCTATGGCGCGTCGGGCCGCGTAGTCGAGGGATCTCTTCTTCTCCTTTCACTTCTTTTCCACGTGTTCTCCGTGTCCCCCGTGGTGAATACTCTTTCACTCTTTCACTCTTTCACTCTTTCACTCTTTCACTCTTTCTCCCTCTTGGCCTCCCTCTGTGACCTCTGTGCTCTTCTCTCTGTGATCTCTGTGTTACCGTCCCTCTTCGGTTTTCTCCTTTATCTCCTTTGCATCCTCTACCTCATTCACCTCGCGCCACCGCTCTCCGATCTGCCTCCTCCACCCCCCACCCGTGCTAAACTACTTACGCACTTTTTCAACCGTGAGGATCATCCACCGTGGCGGATCAGAATCCCGAAGGCACCTTCCGCGTCATCGATCGTCGGCCTTTCACCTCCGAAGGCGATCTCCGCCCGGACGTTGTCCAGGAGCAAGAGCGCGAAGCCAAGGTCGAAGCCGCCAACAAGGAAGCCAAGGAAAAAGCCGCGACTCCGCCGGCCCCCGATTCCCCCCCGGCTCCCGCCAAAGAAACGCCCAAGAAAAATCCCGCCTTCGAGAATCTTGTCCGCATGATCGGCAGCAATGCCGCCATGGTTCTCGGCGCCTACGCCGACCCGCGCACCGGCCAGCCCGTTATCGATCCCGAGGCCGCCCACGAACTCATCGACATGCTCGATGCCCTCCGCGAAAAAACCGTCGGCAATCTTGCCCCCGAAGAGGACACCATGCTCCTCGATCTCCTCGGCAAGCTCAAAATGACTTACCTCGAGATAAACCAGGCCCTCGCCGCCCAAATGGCGCAAGCCCAATCCCACCCCAAACCCAAAAAATGACCTTCCTCCCGCTACACCAAATAATGTCATCCCGCCTGCCCTGAGCCTCGAAGGGACCGAAGTGGCCCGATTCTCTTACGCGCCGCCTGCAGGCGCGTCGGGCCGCCAACTTGTCATCCCGACCGCAGCGAACCGGCTTCTTCTTGCATGCGGTTTTTGCATGTTGGTTCGCGTAGTGGAGGGATCGCTTCGCCGCCTTCCCTCAACTCCGTTCTTCCTCTTGGCCTCCCTCGGTGAACTCTGTGTTCCGATCTCTGTGATCTCTGTGTTACCTTCCCTCTTCTCTGCGAACTCTGCATCCTCAGCCCCTCCTCGCCTCGAGCTGCGAGAGGCGCATTATCTCTTCCTTGCTTCCTGATCGCTGATAACCTTCCTGTCAGCACCACGGGTTATCTTTTTCCCTTCTGCAAACTTACAACTGAAAACTGAGAACTCCCTCCCCCTTTGCCCCAACCTCTTCCTCGCCGTAAAATATCCCCATGTCCCTGTCCCCCCTCCATCTCACCGTCCTCGGTTCCGGCACCTCCATGGGAATCCCCACGGTTGGCTGCCATTGTGCCGTCTGTCAATCCACCGATCCGCACGACAAGCGCTTGCGCCCTTCCATCCTCCTCTCCCGCAATTCCCAGAACGTCGTTATCGACACCACCCCCGATTTTCGCGCCCAGGCCCTCACCGCGCGCCTCGATCGCCTCGCTGCCGTTCTTCTCACCCACGGCCACGCCGATCACATCCTCGGCTTCGACGACATTCGCCCTTTCAACATCCGCCAACGTGCTCCCATGCCCGTCTACGGCTCCGAAGAAACCTTCCGCGTCATCCGCCGCGCCTTTTCCTACGTTTTTGACAACAAGCCCTCCCTTAGCACTCTCCCCAGCGTCATCCTCCACGAAGTCAAAGGCCCCTTCGAGCTTCTCGGCATCCCCATCATTCCCGTGCCTCTCCTCCACGGCGAAATGGACGTCCTCGGTTTCCGCTTCGGCCGCGCCGCGTATCTCACCGATTTCAGCCGCCTCCCCGAAGCCTCCCTGCCGCTCCTCGAGGACATTGACGACCTCATCATCGACGCTCTCCGCGATGTTCCTCATCCCATGCACCAGACCGTCGAACAGGCCCTCGCTCTCGTTGACAAGCTCAAGCCACGCCGCGCCTGGTTTACGCACATCGCTCACGAACTTCCCCACGCCGCCACCAACGAACGCCTCCGTAAAGCCGGCTATCCCCACGTCCAGCTCGCCTACGACGGCCTCCATTTCGACGTGCAAGCCGACTCCCCTGCCGTCTCACGCGCCGCCAAAGCCCTTGCCGTCCACAGTCACATTCCTTCCGGCCGCCTCACCGTCTTCCATTCCGCCGCGGACTGGGCCGCGCGTTTCGCCGCCTCTAAACGCGGCAGCGTCATCGCCATCGGCAATTTCGATGGCATCCACCTCGGCCATCAGCGTGTCCTCGCTTTTGCCATGACCCGCGCCGAGGATTCCGGCGCCGTCTCCACCGCCCTTACCTTCGAGCCGCCCCCGCTCAAAGTCCTCCGCCCGGACTCCGCGCCTCTTCGCATCTCCACCAATCAGCAGCGCCTCGAATGCTTTGGCGCGCTCGGCATCGAAGCCGCCGTCGTCCTGCCCTTCACGCCGGAACTGGCGTCTCTCTCTCCTGAAGATTTTGTGGATGAAATTCTCGTGCGTCAGTTGCAGGTCCGCGCCATCGTCGTCGGCGACAATTTCCGTTTCGGCCATCGCCATGCCGGCGACGTCAAATTCCTTCGTGATCTCGGCATGCGTTACGGCTTCGAGGTCGTCGTCCACACGCCCGTAGCCCTCGACGGCCAAATCGTCTCCAGCACCCTCATTCGCAAACAAATTGCCGAAGGCGACGTCACCCACGCCGCGCGGCTTCTCGGCCGCCCCTTCGTTCTGACCGGTGAAGTCATTCGCGGCAGCGGCACCGGCCGCAAATTCCTCTTCCCCACTCTAAATCTCAAGCCCGACCAGGAACTCCTCCCCGCCAAGGGCGTCTACATCACCCGCACCGTTCTCGAAGGCGAAACCAGCAGCCATCGCAGCGTCACTAACATCGGCATGCGCCCCACCTTCAACGGTTCCGGCCTCACCATCGAAACTCATCTCCTCGACTATTCCGGCAACTTCGCTCCCAGGCACATCGAAATCCGCTTCTGGAAGCGCCTTCGCGACGAACAAAAATTCGCCTCCCCTGACGACCTACGTCTCCAAATCGCCTGCGACATTTCCACCGCTAACAAATTCTTCGCTCGCCTCCGCCGTCTCCGCTCCCTCCGTTCCTTCCACGCCCCCCTCTGATTTCCCCCTACTTTCTTTTCCCTGGGCATTCCGCCTTTGCAAGGACCGCATCCGAGGCGGTCCGCCACGTCAACCATTCCCAGGCCCAAACCTACTTAGCAAATCCCGTCATTCCGAGCGAAGTCCGCGGAGCGAGGAATCACTCTTTCACTCTTTCACTCTTTCACTCTTTCTGCTTCCTCTTCGCTGTGAACTCTGCGCTCTCTGTGTAAGTCTTTCGCTTTTCGCTTTTCGCCGGGTGCCCCAGGTTCGGTTTTTTACCTGGGTCTTGGGTTCCTCTTCTCTTCCTCTGCGAACTCTGCGCCTCTGCGTTATATCTTCTCTTCGCTTTTCTCTTCTCCTTTTCTTTCAACTTTTAACTTTCGACTGTTCTCCCCTCTCCTCCATCCACCACCCGATCTTCCTCACCATCCCCAACAACACCTCCGCATCCCCCTTCGACATCGCTATCCTGCGCAGCATCCGCCGCAGCTTCTCCTCCGCCAACTCCCTCTTTCGTTCCCCTGTGTACCCGCTCTTAACAAGCACCGGCAGCAGCGCCGCCCCAATCCGTTCCACCGTCTCCATCCGCGCCGCCGCGCCCTTCTTCTCTTCCGTCTTCCTCTTTGAATCCGCCCCGCGCTTCCCCCGCGAAATCTCATACAAACACACCGCTGCTGCCTGCCCCAAGTTCATCGACCGGTGTTCCTCCCGCGTCGGTATCCGCACCAACCAGTGGCAATGACTCAAACTCTCGTTCGACAATCCCCACTTCTCCGACCCAAACAGCAGCGCCACCTTTCCCTTCGCCATTCCTTTCCGCAGCACTGTGCCCGCCTCTTCCAAACTCCGCAGCGGGTGCTGGATCTCTCGATTTCCCACCGAAGTCGTCCCCACCACCAGCCAGCAATCCCCCACCGCTTCCGACACCGTCGCAAACTCTTCCGCGTTCTGCAGTACCGCTGAAGCCCCCACCGCCGACACCGCTTCGCGAAACGCCTTCTCATACGGCTGCACCACCCGCAGATGCGCCGCGCCAAAATTACTCATCGCCCGCGCCACCGCCCCCAAATTCAGCGGATTCCGCGTCCCCACCAGCACCACCCGCAAGTTCTCCATCCCTCTCCTCATCTCCGCGTCCTGTGGCACAGACACTCTTGTCTGTGCTCTTGGGTCACTCTTCTCTGTGAACTCTGTGCTCTCTGTGTTCCTATCTCTGTGACCTCTGTGTTACCGTCCCTCTCCTCTTCTCTGCGAATCTCCGCGTCCTCTGCGTCCTTGCCACGAGTCGTTTGCGCGAGGGGTGCGTTATCTTTTCTTGCTTCCTGATCGCTGATGTCTGATCGCTGATAATCCTCTCCCCCTCCCGACTCTTGCACTGTGAACTGTAAACTGTAAACTGTCCCCCGGAGGTCCCCATGCATTTCCTTCGTCCCGCCGCCATCCTAACGTTTTTCTTCGTCGCGCTCTCCACCCCCGGCCAGCAACCTCCGGCCCCGCGCATCGTAGATCTCACTTCTCCCGACGGCACCCATCTCAAAGCCACTTTCTTCGCCGCTTCCAAGCCCGGCCCCGGTGTGCTTCTTCTCCACCAATGCAATCGTCAGCGCAAAGTCTGGGACGACCTCGCCCAACGCTTCGCTGCCTCCGGCCTCAACGTCCTCACCTTCGATTTTCGCGGCTTCGGCGAAAGCGCCGGCACCCCGCTCGACAAGCTCACCAACGACCAGATCCAGCAAGTCATCGCTGAAAAATTCCCCATCGACGTAGACACCGCCTACGCCTACCTCGCCGCGCAACCCAGCGTCACTCCTTTCATCATGGCCGTCGGTGGCGCCAGTTGCGGCGTAAACCAAGCCGTCCTCCTCGCCAGTCGCCATCCCGAAGTCAAAGCCCTCGTCCTCCTCTCCGAAGGCACTGGCCGTTCCGGCCGCGAATTCCTCCGCAAGCATCCCAATCTCCCGCTTTTTGCCGCCGTCGCCGATGACGATCCCGATCCCGGCGTTGTCGAACTCATGGAATGGATCTACAGCTTCTCCACCAACCCCATCAACAAGTTTGAACATTTCCCCAAAGGCGGCCACGGCGTCGAAATGTTCGAGCTCCACAAAGATCTTCCCACCGACATCGTCTCCTGGCTCACCAACGCTCTCAGCGCGCATCCCACCGTTCCCGCCGCGCACGCACCCGCCATCGCCGAACACCAAAACCACTTTCTCGATCTTCTCGACCAGCCGGGTGGCCCCGCCAAAGCCGCCCAGCTCTTCGCCGAAGCTCGCCAGCGCTATCCCAAGGAAGTCATCTTCACCGAGCCCCTCATGAATCGCCTCGGTTACGATTATCTGCAAGCCGGCGACATCAAAGCCGCCATTGATCTTTTCAAGCTCAACGTCGCCGCCTTCCCCGATTCCCCCAACGTCTACGACAGTCTCGGCGACGCCTATCTCGCCAACGGCCAAATCGACCTCGCCCGTCAAAACGCCCAGAAAACCCTCGACCTCCTCGCCACCCACACCAACTACCCCGAAGACTACGCCAAAGGCCTCCGCGAATCCGCCCAGAAAAAACTAGCCCTGCCCTCCTCCACGCCCCACTAACCCAACCTGCCCCTCTTGGGGTGCAGCTTGCCCTGAGTCCTTCGAAGGGCGGCTTGCCGCCGCTTTTACAGCTTCAGCCCATCCAACAAACCCCAATTCATCTCTTGCTGCGGTGCCTCAGGCGCGGGGCATGTGCCCGGGTCTTAGGTTCCTCCCCCGTGCGCCACCCAAATTGTCATCCCGCCTGCCCTAAGCGAAGCCGAAGGGATCGGAGCGGCCCGACTTTTTCTTCCGCGCCGAATTGTGGCGTGTCGGGCCGCGTAGCGGAGGGATCTGCTTTTTCTGCTTTTTCTGCTTTTTCTTCTCTTCTCCGCGAACTCTGCGCCCTCTGTGTTCTTCCCTCTGCTTGCCCTGAGTGCTTCTTGCGAAGGGTGAACTCTGTGTTACCGTCCCTCTACGCTTTTTCCTTCAACTTTCGACTTTTGACTCTCGACCGCCCGTCCCCCTCTTCCTGGTCGCTGGTCGCTGATAACTGGTCGCTGCCTTCCGATCGCTGATATCCCGCTCTTTCTTCTCATCCGCCTGGTGTTAGAATAATCGCCATGTCACCCACAACCCTCTACGAAAAAATCTGGCAAAACCACGTGGTCCACGAAGAGCCCGGCAAGCCCTCTCTGATCTACATCGATCGCCATCTCGTCCACGAGGGCACCTCTCCCCAGGCCTTTGCCGGCCTCAAAGCCGAAGGCCGCAAAGTCCGCCGCCCCGATCTCAGCTTCGCCGTCATGGATCATTCCGTCTCCACCACCGATCGCACCCTCCCCATCCTCGACAACGACGCCAAGCTCCAATTCGAAGCCCTCGAGCGCAACTGCCGCGAATTCGGCGTCCGCCTCTTCGACATGAACAGCAAGCATCAGGGCATCGTCCACATCATCGGCCCCGAACTCGGCATCACCCAGCCCGGCCAGACCATTGTCTGCGGCGATTCCCACACCTCCACCCACGGCGCCTTGGGCACTCTCGCCTTCGGCATTGGCACCAGCGAAGTCGAACACGTCCTCGCCACGCAGTGCCTCGTGCAATCCAAATCCAAAACTCTCCACATCCTCGTGCACGGCAAGCGTCCCAAGGGCGTCACCGCGAAAGACATCATCCTCGCCATCATCGGTAAAATGGGCATCAGCGGCGGCAACGCGCAAGTCGCCGAATACGGCGGCGAAGCCATCCGCGCTCTCTCCATGGACGGCCGCATGACCGTCTGCAACATGACCATCGAAGGCGGCGCGCGTGCCGGTATGGTCGCCCCCGATGACACCACCTTCGCTTATCTCGAAGGCCGTCCCTTCGTTCCTCGCGGCAAAGAATTCCAAGCCGCCGTCGAGCGCTGGAAACTCCTCAAGTCCGACGACGGCGCCAAGTTCGACTCCACCATCGAACTCCGCGCCGATCAACTCGCTCCGCAAGTCACCTGGGGCACCAATCCCGGCATGGTTACCAGCGTCAATGGCCGCGTTCCCGATCCCCACGATTTCCGCGACCTCAACGATCAGAAAGCCGCCGAAAGCGCCCTCAAATATATGGGCCTCAAGCCCGGCACTCCCATCGTGGACATTCCCGTGGACCGCGTCTTCATCGGCTCCTGCACCAATTCCCGCCTCGACGATCTTCGCGCCGCCGCCCATCTCGTCGCGGGCAAACACGTCGCCAAAAACGTCAAGCAAGCGCTCATCGTTCCCGGCTCTCGCACCATCAAAGCGCAAGCCGAAAAAGAAGGCCTCGACAAACTTTTTACCGCCGCGGGCTTCGAGTGGCGCGATGCCGGCTGCAGCATGTGCATCGGCATGAACGCCGACGTCCTTCCGCCGCACGAACGCAGTGCCAGCACCTCCAATCGCAATTTCGAGGGCCGCCAGGGCAAAGACTCCCGCACCCACCTCGTCAGCCCCGTCATGGCCGCCGCCGCCGCCCTCGCCGGCCACTTCGTCGACGTCCGCGAATTCGACGTAGCCCCCGTCGAGTAAAATCGTGTAGTGGCCGATCTTTAGATCGGCGCCGTCTCCGACGATTGTGTAGGGACCGCCTTCTGAGGCGGTCCGCAACGTGCGCAGCTTACTACCGTATTGCCGCCGCGTGGTAGAATCCCCACATGAATAACAAACCAAATGCGCCTTACGTCGAAGTGGAGATTGAGTGTTCGCAATGCAAGCAGAGGCAAGTTGTTCAGGTTCGCGCTAGTCGACCTTTGGCTTCACCTAATCTAGGCTCACAACCAGTTCGTTGCGTAAAATGTGATCGGGATTTCGACGCAATACTTACAGGTGACATTGTTGGCGGCCCGTTTTTCCCGAAGTCTACACAGAGCTAGAAGAATGCCTTTCAGTCCAAGCGATTTTGAGTGGTGGATGTGGGCGCTGTTCGCAGTGGGCGCTGGCGTGGTGGGTGCTATTTGTTATGCCATTACTATCGCTTTCCTGGATAAAAAGACGGGGGTTGCCGTACTGTTCGGTTTTATGACCTTTCTTGCCGGAGTAGCCGTTGCCGGATGCGCTCTCATTTCCCTCATTCGCTTTGTAAAGTGGGTTTGGGGCTGAGATCACGGGGATGGAGTTGCCCGGTCCCCCAGGTACCGGTTTTGTACCTGGGTCTTGGGTTCCTCTTCTCTGTGCTCTCTGTGTTCTTCCCTCTGCTCGCCCTGAGCGTTTCTTGCGAAGGGTGACCTCTGTGTTACCGTCCCTCTTCGCTTTTTCCTTCAACTTTCAACTTTTGACTTTCAACCGTCCCCCCTCCCGGTCACTGGTCGCTGGTCACTGGTCGCCGCTTTCTGATATCTGATAACCGATATCTGATATCCTGTACCCGACAATCAGAGACTAAGGATACTCACGAACCATGCAACCCTTCACCACTCATCACGGCCTAGTCCTGCCCCTCGATCGCGTCAATGTCGATACCGACCAAATGGTCCCCAAGCAATTCCTCAAATGCCTCACCCGCGAAGGCTTCGGCCGCATTCTCTTCTACGACTGGCGCTACCTCCCCGGCGAGAAACCCAATCCCGATTTCGTCCTCAATTTCCCGCACTACAAAGGCGCCTCCATCCTTCTCGCGCGCACCAATTTCGGCTGCGGCTCCAGCCGCGAACATGCTCCCTGGGGCATCAAGGACTACGGCTTCCGCGCCATCATCGCTCCCAGCTATGCCGACATCTTCTACAACAACTGCTTCAAGAACGGCATCCTCCCCGCCATCCTCACCGAATCCGAAGTCGATCAACTCTTCCAGCAAACCGAATCCGAACAGGGCTACTCCCTCTCCATCGATCTCCCCAGCCAAACCATCAAGGACGCCTACGGCCACGTCTACAATTTTGAAATCGCGCCCTCCCGCAAGGAAGTCCTCTTAAAAGGTCTCGACGATATCGGCCAATCCCTGCAACACGCCTCCGAAATCGCCGCCTACGAAAAATCCCACCCCTCCGCCGCCACCATGTTCGATCCCGTGGATATCAAGAACTACCGCTAGTCCGATACGGGTTATCAGATATCAGTGATCAGCGACCAGGAACCAAACCAGCCTCAAACATTGTCATCCCGAGCCCGCGGAGCGGGAGAGGGATCCGCTTTTGCCGTTTGTAGTGGCCGACCCCGCCTTGCGGGGTCGGTTCTTTTCTGACGCTCTCCTAGGGGTCGAGCACTGCTCGACCTCATCTCGGCACGGTGTAAGATCCATTGTCATCCCGACCGTAGGCCCGCGTGGTTTGCGGGCCGGAGCGGAGGGATCGAGGTAGGTGCCGCAGGCACGGAGTGTGTGCCTGGGTCTTGGGGATCCTCTTCTCCGCGAACTCTGCGTCCTCGGCGTCTCCGCGTTATCTTCTCTCTTCTTCTTGCTGTTCTCTGTGCTCTCTGTGTTCTTCCCTCTGCTTGCCCTGAGTGCTTCTTGCGAAGGGTGACCTCTGTGTTACCGTCCCTCTTCGCTTTTTCCTTCAACTTTTAACTTTTAACTCTTCAAGTTCTTTGTTCTCGCTTCCCGATTGCTGCTATCTGATCGCTGATAACTTTCTATCCGCGCCTCCAAGTTATCAATTCTCATCAACGAAACGGAAAGCCCAGAACTGAAACCCTAGGCCTTCTCAAACACCGGCTCCGCCGATTCCGGCGCCGCCGCCGGCCCCAGCAATTCCGCAATCACAATCCCCGCCACCACCATTCCCGCTCCCCACCATGCCCGCCCGCTCAATCGCTCACGCAACACGATGTACGACGTAATCAATGCAATCACCGGCTCCAGCGCAAACAAAATCGCCGCATGACTTGGCGACGTATATTGCTGCGCCCACAACTGCACCGTGAACGCGACCGCCGTTGCAAACACTGCGCAAATCCCGATCCCCGCCAACAGTTCCCACCGCCACGCAAACCGCACCGCCTGCCAGTGAATCGCGGCTCCCGCTCCCGTCGCCACCCACGCCATCCCCGCGCAGCCTGCCACCTGTATCAAGCTCAGCGCCGGCACCGAATGTTCCTGCGTGTATTCCCCCACCAGAATAATGTGCACCGCATACAATCCCGCCGCCACAAACGTCAGCACATCTCCGGGATTCAGGTAGCGCATCCCCTCCGCCGGCACCATCAGAAAGTAGAGCCCCGCCAGCGCCGCCAGCGACCCCGCGTACATCCACTTCGTCAGTCGCCGCCCCCAGAAAATCCCCAGCAGCACCGGCACCAGCACCACGCTCGAGCCGGTCACAAATCCCGAATGGCTCGCTGTCGTGAACTGCAACCCGGTCGTCTGAAACGCATATCCCGCAAACATAAAGAACGCCAGCCGCAGCCCCGCGAAAACTTCCCGGCTGTCCAGCCGCGCCAGCACCTTCGGCTGGAACACCGCCATCAATCCCGCCGCCAGCGTGAAGCGCACCGCCAGAAACACGAACACGGACGCATGATCCAGCGCGTTCTTCACCACCACAAAGGTCACGCCCCAAATCAGCGAGCAGAACGCCAGCGCCACATCCGCCTTAATTCGCTTTTCCATAAATCGTAGGGGTCCAGCGTCGCTGGACCCCATGCGCCACTCCTAATGCAATTGTCATCCCGTCTGCCCGTCGCAGGAGGGACCGGACTGCCGCGCCTTCTGCGGCCCGTAGCCGAGGGATCTACTCTTTCACTCTTTCACTCTTTCACTCTTTCACTCTTTCACTCTTCCTTGCCTTTCTCTGTGTCCTCTGTGTTCCTATCTCTGTGATCTCTGTGTTACCGTCCTTCTTCTCTTCTCCGCGAACTCTGCGTCCTCCTCGTCAATCTCGCCATTGCTTTTTCCGAACTCTTGAACTTAAAACTTAGAACTGATAACTGCCTACTCCTTCCACACGACCTTTCCCCCCACCACCGTCTGCACCACCTTGGTATTCAAGAGCTCCTTCGCCGCTACCTTCGTGATGTCCTGCGACAAGATCAAAAAGTCCGCGTACTCCCCCACCTTCAACTCCCCTTTCTTGCCCTCCTCAAACTCCGCATACGCCGACCCGCTCGTATACGCCCGCAGGCAATCCTCCAGCGAGATTTTCTCCTGCGGCTCCCATCCTCCCGCCGGCCCGCCCTCCGCCGCTTCTCGCGTCACGCACGCATACAACCCCCGCAACGGATTGATAGGTTCCACGGGATAATCCGTCCCAAACGCCAGCCGCGCCCCCGACTTCTCCAGCGAGTTCCACGCGTACGCTCCCTTCGAGCGTTCCGGCCCCAATCGCTGCTCCGCCCACCGCAAATCATTCATTTCGTGCGAAGGCTGCATCGACGCGATCACCTTTAGCTTTGCGAAGCGCGGCAGATCCTCCGGCGTCAGCACTTGCGCGTGCTCCACGCGGTCCCGCCGGTCGCGCGTCCCATTCACTCTTTCCACCGACTCGAACACATCCAGCGCCACGCGGTTCGCTTTATCCCCAATCGCGTGAAACGCAATTTGAAATCCCAGTTTGTCCCGCTCGATCGCCATGGCCCGCAGCTTTTCCTCATCCATCGCCATGATCCCGCTCGTCGAAGGATCGTCCGAATACGGGGCGAGCATCGCCGCCGTCCGCGAACCCAGCGCCCCGTCGCTCACAAACTTCAGCAGGCCCGTCTTCAGCCAGGGGTCTGTCGTTCCTCCCTGCGCTCGCCGGTCCTGCAGTTCATTCAGCGGTGCCGCAAACGGCAGCCATTCCGTAATCCGCACCGTCAGCTTCTTCTCTTCCTTCAAATCGCCGTACACCAGAAAATCGTCCCACTCCGAATTGTCCTGGACCGAAGTCACTCCATTCCGCGCCAGTTCCTCCAGCACCAACTCAATTCCCATGCGCCGCTCCTGCGCCGTGGGATCCGGAATTCGCTGCGTCACCATCTCCATCGCGCTTTCTTTCAACAACCCCGTCGCCTCTCCATCCTCGAATCGGTCGATCTGCCCGCCCTGCGGGTCTTTCGTGTCTGGTGTGATTTCCGCGTGCTTCAGCGCCTCCGAATTCGCCACGCCCACGTGCCCCGAAATGTGCGTCAAAAACACCGGATTCTCCGGCGATACTTCATCCAACTGCAGCCGCGTCGGAAATTTCTGGTCCTGCCACCGCGATTGGTCCCATCCCGCTCCCACAATCCATTCCCCCGGCTTGTGCTTCGCCACCGCCTCTTTCACGCGCTGCTGCACTTCGGCGATGGACGCCGCCCCATTCAGCGACAGCGTCAGCTTGTCGCGGCCCGCCGCGCCCATGTGCACGTGCGCGTCGTTGAATCCCGGCATCACGAAGCTGCCCTTCAATTGCAACGTGTCGCCCATGTTATCCGCGCCGCCGCAATCCAGCAAAATGTGCGCCAGCGTTCCCACGCAATAAATCTTGCCGTCCCGCACCGCCATCGCTGCCGCCCAGGGCTCTTTCGGATCGTTCGTATAAATCCGCCCGTGCAGGTAGTACGTCGTCCTGTGCGCCGCCGCATCGCTCTGCGCCGCCGCGCGCCCCGCCACTCCGCCCCACACCACCACCATCGCCACGCCCATCCTCAGCCACATCGCCTCACCCTTCATCGCTTTTCTCTTGCCTTTCTTTGTGACCTCTGTGTTCCGACCTCTGTGATCTCTGTGTTACCGTCCCTCTTCTCCTCCCAGCATGCGGCACAGACACTCTTGTTTACCCTGAGCCGCGAAGGGTCTGTGCTCTTGGGTTTCTCCGATCCACTCTTCTCTGCGAACTCCGCGTCCTCTGTGCTCTCCGTGTAAGCCTTTCCTTGCTTCCTGATCGCTGATATCCGATCGCTGATAACCCTCTTCGCCTTACTCAAAACTTACAACTGATAACCGACGACTGCCTCACCTCCCCGCCACCCCGGCCACTCCCAGCACTGTCAGCAGCGCCCGTTTCAGTCCATATTCCCGCCCCGCCGGTTCGTACCACTCCTGCAACGAGTGTGCTCCCCCGCCATTCCCCCCAGCGCCAATCGCAATCGCGTCAATCCCCAGCGACAACGGAATATTCGCATCCGTGCTCGACCGCTCGATCCGCGATTCGTTCCCCACCGCCTCATCCGCCGCGCGCAACGCCGCCAATAACGCCGAATCCGCCGCCAATTCCCCTCCCGGCCGGCTCCCGATCAGCTCCGCTCTCCATTCCAGCTTCCCTTTGCTGGGATCCCTGGCGTTGTCCATCTCATCCCGCACCCCCGCCGCCACGCACTCTCGCAGCGCCGCCTCCAGCCGCGTAATCTCCTCTTCCGCCTCCGAGCGCAAATCCACTTTCAACTTCGCTTCGTGCGGTATCGAATTCACCGACGTGCCCCCTTCAATCTGCCCCAGGTTGAACGTCGTGCGCGGCGCCGTCGGCACCTTGGTATTGATGAACCGCACTGCCCCGCGCACCAGCGCACTAATCGGGTTCACCATCCCGAAATCCGACCAGCTATGCCCGCCCGGCCCCGTTATCGTTACTTCCAGCCGCCGCGACGCCAGCGCCTTCGTCGTAACAAAGTCCGTTCCCGACCCGTCCAGCACCACCACCGCCCGCAGCTTCGTCCGGTAGGCATCAATCAACATGCGCATCCCGCGCAAATTTCCTTCGCCCTCTTCCCCTACGTTCGCGGCAAACAGAATGGTCCGCTGTGGTCGAACCTTCGCCACGTGCATTGCGCGAGCCAGCGCCACCAGCGCCGCCAATCCCGTGCCATTGTCCGAAATCCCCGGCGCCACCATACGCTCGCCCTCGCGCGTCACCTTAATCTCCGTGCCCGCCGGAAACACCGTGTCCAGGTGCGCCGTCAACAGCACAATTTCCTTCTCATTCGAGCCCGGCAACTCCCCAATCACATTTCCTATTTTGTCGCTGTGGACCTTCAAGCCTTCATCCGCAAGCAGCTCCTTCACCGCCGCCGCTCGCTTCTCTTCCTGAAATGACGGCGCAGGGATCTCCGTCAACCGCATTTGCTCGTCATTGATCCATTTCAGGTTCTTCTCAAACCAGTCCAGCGCAGCGTGTACCGCAGGTTGTTCCGCGAGGGGGCCCGTGGTGTTAGGTCGTGTCACTTGAGCGAACACCGCGGAGCGAATCGGCATGCTCAAAAGAATAACGCAAACCGCCACCCGTTTCACCGTTCCTTCTCCCAGTGTCATTCTCCCCTTCTATCCAATCCCCATCCCTCAAACTGTCATCCCGACCGGAGTGCCTCGCCATTGCGGACCACCACATTGTCATCCCGGCCGGAGTGCCGCGCTTTATGCGGCACGGAGCGGAGGGATCGCGGCACACTCACATGATCTTGCCCATCTCCCTCTTCCGTTTTTCTCTTTTCTGTGCCCTCTGCGCAATTCTTCGCTTTACTCTGTGCTCTCCGTGTCCTCTGTGGTGAACACTCTTTCACTCTTCTCTGTCTTTCTCCGTGACCTCTGTGTTCTTCCCTCTGCGAACTCTGTGTTACCGTCTCTCTTCTCTGCGAACTCCGCGCCCTCTGTGCTCTCTGCGTAAATCTTTTCTCGCTTCCTGATCGCTGATATCTGATCACTGATAACCTTAACCTATTCTCCGCCGCCCCCTACCGACTCGCGCAAATCCCCCGAACCTCTTCCTCCGTCAGCATCCGCGCCGACGCCTTTGCCGCCTCATATATCCGGTTCACCAACTCATCCTCCGCCGGAATGTTGTGCCGCGCCAGCCAGTACAGCACATTCGATTTCCCGCTCATCGGCCCGATATCCACAATCTGCTCCAGCCCAAACAGATGCGCCGGCACGCCGCTATACACCGCATCCGCCAATTCCCGGTCATGTTTCCGCAGCGCCTTGATGATCGCCGCCGCATGCACGCCCGTCCCCGTCCGGAACGCATCTCTTCCAAACACCGGATAATTCGGTGGAATCACCGTATGCGTCGCCTTCGCCACCTTCTCGCAATACGCCTTCAAATACGTCAGGTCATTCTGAATCAATCCCATCAACCGGAAATTCACCAGCAGCAATTCCAGTGGCGTGTTCCCCACTCTCTCCCCTAGCGACAGCGCCACCCCATGTATCTGATGCGCTCCTGCCGCCACCGCCGCCAGCGAATTCGCCACCGACAGCCCGCGATCCCGGTGCCCGTGCCAATCCACGCGAATCTTCTCTCCCGACGGCTTCACTACTTTTTCAAACGCAAACTTCACCAGGTTGAACGCGCCCTGCGGCGTCGCATGGCCCACTGTATCGCACAACACAATCGCCCTTGCCCCGCTGCGGATCGCCGTCGTGTACAGCCGCTGCACCGTATCTGGATCCGTCCGCACCGTATCCTCGGTCACATACATCGTCGGCAGCCCGTGCGCCACCGCGAACTTCACCGCCTTCTCCGTCGTTTTCTCTAAATGCTCCACCGTCCAATCTTCCACCAGTCGCCGGATTGGGCTCGACCCCAGAAACGTCGCCGCCTCAATCGCAATCCCCACACGCTGCGATATCTCCACGATCGGCTGGATATCGGCTTCCACCGTCCGCGCCGCGCAGTTCGGACGAATCCTCATCCGGTTCGTGGCAATCTCCCGCGCCAATCGCTCCACCGTCTCGGCCACGCGCGCACCGGCGCCCGGCAAACCGAGATTCACCGAATCGATATGCAGCGCTTCCATCAAGTGCAATATTTCGATTTTTTCTTCAATGCTAGGATCGGTGACCGACGGCGTCTGCAGCCCATCCCGCAGCGTCTCGTCGTCCACCATCACGTGCGTGCCCGGCGGAATGGTCATCGCTCCGCCGGCATTCCAATCGTAAATCCACTCGCTCCGCGACACGCCGAATCCCCCAGCCTGTGGCTCGCCCCTTCAGGGGCGTGGCCATTCCACACCATCCCACCCATTCCTAAAACTGTCATCCCGCCTGCCCTGAGCGGAGCAGAAGGGACCGGAGCAACGGCGTCTTGTGCCGTTGCGCAGTGGAGGGATCGCGGCACGCTCACCTGATCTTGCCCGACTCCCCCTTCCGTCCTTCTCTTCTCCGCTCTTCTCTTGCGTTCCTCAGCGTCCTCTGCGGTGAAAAACTGAATATCGTCGTCTCCGTTCCCGGCGTTCACCCCGACCCGGTCGGGGCGGCCCCTCTGTTCCTTCTGTGGTAAGCCTCTCTCCGTTTCCTTTCTTTCGATTTTTGACTGTCAACTTTCAACTCTTCAACCTCTTCTTCTGTTGCCTCCTGATCGCCGATATCTGATCGCTGATTACCCTCTTCGCTTCACTTACAACTGAAAACTCCCTCTTCAATACCTCACCGTATAACTATTCGGCTTCTGCCCCGGGTCCGGCCGATACAGCGTCTTACAAAACTCGCACCGGTAAATCTCCGCCCCCTTCCCCACCAACTTCTCAATTTCCGCCGGATACTCAAACCACCTCTTCAAGTGCCCCGCGCACACCTTCCCCTTCGCATCCTTTTCATCGCAAGCCCGCTGCTTCGGCTTCCTCGTCTTCACCTTAGGCGCGCCACCCACCTCCGTCGCACCCCCCGTCGCCGCATTCGCCACCCCTCCCGTTTCCTCCTTCACAATTCCTCCTCTTTTCCTCTCTTGCCTTTCTCTGTGCCCTCTGTGCTCTTCCCTCTGTGAACTCTGTGTTACCGTCCCTCTTTCCTTCTCTACTCTGCGAACTCTGTGCTCTCTGCGTCCTCTGCGTTAGTTCTTTCTTTTCCCCGTGTCTGTTCCTGTGTCCGGTGTTCACCCCGGCCCGGTCGGGGCGCCTCTGCGTTGTCCTTCTCTCTCTTATCCTTACTCTTCCTTTCAACTTTCGACTTTTGACTCTTCAACCTCTTCTTCTATGCCTCGCGATCGCTCACCCTGCTCGCCGATATCCCTCTTCGCTTGCTTCCTGATCGCTGATATCTGCTCGCTGATATCACTCCTCTCTTCACTGAAAACTCAAAACTGAAAACTTACAACTTCCCTCTCCCCCCTACCAATGCCTCCGCATCAGCGTTTTCATTGCCCCTCGAGCATTCCTCACCCGCGCCGCCAACCCTCCTCCGAACTCAAACTTCAAAAACGCCTCTGCCGCCTTCTCCAACTCGCTTCCATACCGGTACCACCACGGCTTCTCCACGCCCTTCAACCAATCAAAGTCCACATATTTCACATGCACCATCTCCAGCAATCCCGCTTTCCCGTGCGTGCGTCCCCATCCGCTCAACCCGTACCCGCCGTGCGGCGCCTCCGCAATCGCGAACCCGCTCATCACATCGTTCACCATCACCGTCCCCGCCTTCAGCCGCCGCGCCAACTCTTTCCCGCGGTCCGCATCCAGCGTCCACACGCTTGCCGCCAACGCAAACTCCGTATCGTTCGCCCGCGCCACAGCCTCTTCAGCGTCCTTCACCACCTGAATCGCCATGATCGGCCCAAACGTCTCGTCCTGGAACAACTTCATGGACGCATTCACGTCGGTAATCACCGTCGGCTCGAAAAAGTTTGTTCCCAAATCCGGCCGCGCTCTCCCTCCCCAAACCACTTTCGCTCCCTTCGCCACTGCGTCTGCCAGCAAATCCTTCATCCGCTGCACGTGCTGCGGCCGGATCAGCGGCCCAATTTCCGCCCCCGGATCGCTTCCCGGTCCCAGCCGCAATTTCTGCGTCTTCTCCACGCAGCGTCGTATAAACTCTTCGCTGATGCTCTCCTCCACGAACAGCCGCTCCACCGACAAGCACACCTGCCCGCAATTCGAGAAGCTCCCCCACACCGCCGCGCTCGACGCCACATCCAAATCCGCGTCCGCCAGCACCACCATCGCGTCCTTCCCGCCCAATTCCAGCACGCTCGGCAGCAGGCGCCGCGCGCACGCCTCCGCCACTTGCTTCCCCGTGCGCACGCTTCCCGTGAAAAACACCTTGTCCGGCCGCGCCTCAATCAAAGCCTGCCCCACTTCTCCGCCGCCTTGCACCATAATCACCAGGTCCGCCGGAAATCCCGCGTTGCGAAAAAGCTTCCCGATCAATTCCCCGCATTCCGGCGTGAAGTCGCTCGTCTTGCACAACACGCCGTTCCCCGCCGCCACCGCCGGTATAATCTGGCTCATGGGAATTGCCAGCGGGTAATTCCACGAACTGATAATCCCCACCACCCCCAGCGGTTCATACAGCAACGTCCCAGACTTCGCCTTCGCCGCCGTGCTGTGATGCTTCACCTTCTCCGCGCGCAGCAGTTTCCGCCCCTGCTTCGCAAAATACCCCGCCGTATCCAGCGACACGAACACGTCCGCGAACAGCGCTTCCACTCGCGGCTTTCCCGATTCCCGCACCACCGCGTCCGCCAGCGCCTCGCGCGCCTCCAACATTGTCTTTTTCAGTTTGCCAACCAGCGCGCAGCGTTCCTCGATCGGCCTCTTCGCCCACTCCGCCTGCGCCGCCCGCGCCCGTGCCATCAAACCCGCCACCGCCAGCGGCGGCGTCCTCTCAAACTGCGCCCGCACCTGCCCGCTCGCCGGATCGATGGATGGGATGGTATCCACCGCAACTTGTGTCGCCACCATACCCGGCATTCTAGCCGAAAACCCAACCCCGCATCACCCCGTCTTCTCTCTTCTGCCCACTTATGGCACAGACACTCCTGTCTCTGCTCTTGGGTGCTCCTTGTCACGCCTCCCGACGACGTACTTGAGGGTGAGCTCTTATGCTGCAACGCCACAAACTCTCTTCTTCTCTTCTTCTCTTCTTCTCTTCTTCTCTTTTACTCATCCCCTCTTTTACTCTTTCTTATCTCTGTGCCCTCTGTGCTCCTATCTCTGTGATCTCTGTGTTACCGTCCCTCTTTCTTTTCCCTGCGAACCTCGCTCTTTGCGAGCCTCCAAAGTGTCCTCCCGACCACAGCCCCGCGCCTTTTGCCCCACGCACCCTTTGTCATCCCGACCGCAGGCCCACGCCCTTTGCCTCACGCACCCTTTGTGATCCCGACCGGAGCAGCGGCGCCTTCCGCCGCTGCGCAGTGGAGGGATCGTGGCACAATCACTTGATCTTGAGCGCCCCCCTTCTTCCGTGCGAACTCTGAGTTATCTCTTTCTTGCTTCCTGATCGCTGATAACCCTCTTCTCAGCGCGCCTGCCCCGACCCGCTCGGGGCGTTGTCTTTTTCTTTCCAGACTTACAACTGAAAACTGAAAACTCCCTCCCCCCTGCCCTCAAATTCAGTCCCCGCACCTGTCCTTTCGTACCACTCTGGAACATCACTGTCACCGCAACTCTTTCCCCACTCCCGGGTTTCTCAGAGTATTCGGGCCGGAAGAATCCCCACCGGCCCGCGGTGGCAACACCGAAGTGGTTTCGGCTCACATCATAAAATTTTCGGAGGCTCGTCCCCTCCCTAGGAGAGTAACAATGAAGTCCTACGTTTCTCGTCTGACGCTCGGAATGGCCTCGGCGGCCCTGATGCTCTTTTCCATAGGGTGCGGCAGCGGTTCCAGTGGTGGTGGCGGCGGCAGTAACCCCAATCCGCAACCCCAAAATGGCACCGTGAACCTGCTCCTTAGCGACGCTTCAACCGAAGATTGGGCTACCATCGGCGTGAAGGTGTTGTCCATTTCCCTCACCCCGCAAGGTGGCGGTAGCGACATCCCCATCTACACCGCGCCGTCCCCGGCTCCTTACGTCAATCTTTTGCAACTCGACCAACTTTCGGAGATTATTGGCAACGTTCCCGTTCAGGCGGGCACCTATACCGCTGCAACTATCACCGTCAGCGGTAATCCGGGCGACGTCATACTGACCGCCTCGGCCGACCCCGAAACCGGCTTTGCCGCCGCTGCCAGCGCCACCATTCCTTCCAACCAGATTCAGATCCTTGGGACAAAGGGCAGCTCGGGGAGCCTCACAGTCCCGGTCAACGTGACGCTTCTCTCACCTCTCGTGGTCGCTTCTGGCCAGAGCAACGCCTTGGACCTGGAGTTTGACCTGTCCCATCCGGCCTTCATCGTTGCGCACGTGCCGCCCTCCGGCAACGGCACCACCATGTGGGCCGTGAATTTCAACCCCTGCCTCCGCCATCGTCGCATCTTCGACCGGACGCGCCTGATTCTCCGGCACCACTATGGAACCGTGACCGGCGTCTCTACCGATAATTCCACGCTAACCTTTGACAAGGATTATCCCGTCTATCCGCCAACGAATCCGGAGACTGAGATCACCTCATCGCAAACTCTCTCCGTCCTGGCCGACAGCACCAACGGAACTCTTTACTATGATGTTGACACTCCCGCAAACAACGCCACCATAAAGGACTTCGGTTCCATCGCCGCCACCATCATCGGCAGATACATCCGCGTTGCCGCCCGCTACCAAGATGATGGCACGCTGGTCGCCGTGCGCCTCTGGGCCAGCAGCTCCTTCAACAAAGTCTGGATCAGCCCTGAAGGCCACGTCCTCCATGTGATCCCTGGCGCAGTAACCGGAACCCTGGTCGTCGAAAACGAACTCGGCCAGTCCGTTCCTTTGACCATCAACTCCAGCACCAACTTCTACTTCCGCACGCCCTACAGCGCGGAAGCCGATGCCACACCCATCGGCACGGGGTCCGCGTTCCTCTCCAATCTCGCGCGCGGCTTCAAGGTCCATGCCAGCGTCGTCGATCCCTTGGCCGCCTCGTTCACGGCTCAATCGATTGACATCGAAATCGCCCGCTACGACGGTTCCATCAGCAACAGCAACGCTACTAGCTTCGAGTACACACATGACTTCCATACCGCCAGCGATGACTACCAAGTGACGCTTCCCTATATCAATGTCAACACCCCCAATGGCAATGACCCGCTGTCGGGTGATCCCATCACAGGCTTCAAGTGGTGGAACTTCACCTTCCCCACCATCGTTGACAGCGGCAGCAACGCCATCCAGGACTTCTACACTGCCACCAACGGCGGCGTCACCTTCACCTGCGGGACCGGCACGAGTGCAACCTCCACCCAAATGCAGGCCGCCGGCGAAAGCTATGCCACCTGGAATGACCCCAACGCTCCCAATGCCTGGGCCGCACCCTGGACCGTGCTCACACCGACGCACATTCCTATGGGAACCGTCGCCGCCGGTTTCGCCATGGGCAGCCCTAATGCCACTTTCACCATGACCATTGCCTGCTCTGGTGGCACCCAGAGCACCGCCGTGACCGTGGACCTGAACACCACTTCCGGCTCCGCCCCGTTGGTCTACCAGATAGACTTCAAGAACGGCATCTTCACCGTCAGCCCGGTGGATATCACCACCTCGGCGGGCCAAACCACGCTTACAACCAATCTGGTGGCTGGTACCCCGGTCGCGGTTTACGGCATCCCGCAAGACGACGGCTCCATCAAGGACTACGTCCTCATCTATTACACGGGCGTAGCACCAGCGCCGGCTTCTGCAGTTATCTAACAAGCCTCGCGGGGGCGCCGTCCATTCGCGCCCCCGCGACACACCACTTCCCCTGAAACACCTGCGCCGCCGGCAAGCTCATCCTCGCCGGCGGCGCTTCTTTCTGCTTAGCGACTCCCCACCCCGTCATTCCGAACGCAGTCTGCGAAGTGAGGAATCTCTCTTGCTTCTCTCTTCTCTGTGACCTCGGTGGTCCGACCTGTGTGGTCTCAGTGTTGCCGTCCCTCTTTCTTTTCTCTGCGAACCTCCGCGTTCTCTGCGCCCCTGCGTTATCTTTTCTCTTTCCGAACTCTTTAACTTTCGACTTTTAACTCTTCAACTTCTCCTGCCTCCTGATCGCTGATATCTGATCACTGATATCCCTCTTCGCTTGACTTAAAACTTAAAACTGAAAACTTATAACTCTATCCGCCACGCCTCCTCATGCTCCACGCGCACCATCCACAATCCCTGTGCCGGCACCGTCGGCCCCGATTTCGACCGGTCCTTCATCTCATACAGCCTCTCAATATCCTCCGCCGTCAATTTTCCCCGACCCACCTCCAGCAGCGTCCCCACCATCTTCCGCACCATGTAGCGCAAGAATGACCGCCCATGCACGGTGAACCACAACTCCTCCCCATCCTCCGTGCGCTGCAATTCCACCGCAAAAATCTCCCGCACCCTGTTCCGCTCCCGGTCGTCGTCTTCCGATCCCGTCGAAGCCGCAAACGCTGCGAAATCGTGCACGCCCACAAACCGCCCCGCCGCCTCTTTCATCGCTTCTTCATCTAGCGGAAACGGGTAGTGCAGCACATAACGCCACACTGTCGGCGGCACCACTTTCCCGCGATAAATCCGGTACCGGTAAACTTTCCCCTTCGCCGACCATCGCGCACTGAAATCCGGCCCGGTCTCCTCCGCTCCCACGATCCGGATCGTCGGTGGTAGCAGAGCATTCAACGCCCGCTGAAACTCCTCCGCCGAAAGCGCCGATTGTGTCCGAAAACTCCCCACTTGTCCCAGTGCGTGCACACCCGCATCCGTCCGTCCCGCGCCGTGCAGTTGAACATCCTCCTGCGTCAGCCGCCTCAACACGGACACCAGCTCACCCTGCACTGTCGGTTTATTGGCCTGGATTTGCCAGCCGTGGAAATCCGTCCCGTCGTACGCAATCGTCAGCTTAAAATGTCGCACCGCCGCCGCGCCTCTGCATTCACCTACTCTGTCATCCCAGCCTTCTCCGCGCCCTTCCCAACATTGTCATCCCGAGCGAAGCGGCCCGACTTTTTCTTGCGCGCCGCCTTTTGGCGTGTCGGGCCGCGCAGTCGAGGGATCTCTCCGCTGCCTTCCCCTTCTCCGCGCTCTTCTGTGGCACAGTCACTCTTGACTGTGCTCTTGGGCCCCTCTTCTAACGCCTCCCACTCCAGAACTCGAGGGTGCCCATCCTTCGCGCTTCGCAAAGGATCTGCGCTCTTGGGTTTCTCTTCTCTCCGCTCTTCTCTGTCGCTGCGTTCTCTGTGTAAGCCTTGTCTTGCTTCCTGATCGCTGATATCTGATCGCTGCTATCCCTCTTCGCCTCACTTAAAACTTAAAACTGATAACTGACAACTCTTCTCACCTCGCGCTCCTCACAAACCGGCTCCCCGGCTTCACCGCCATGCTCCCCTGTCGGCACAGCGGACACTCATCCTCTTCATAGCTCTCAATCTTCAGCTCCAGCAGCGCCTGCGTCTCCACCTCGAAATCAATCGTTCCCCCGCTCCGGTCAATCAACGCGCCCGCCGCCACCACACGCGCTCCCGCCTCTTCCACCACGCGGATCGTTTCCCTCGTCGATCCGCCCGTCGTCCACACATCCTCCACCACCAGCACATGCATATCCGGCTGCAGCTCAAACCCTCTCCGCAGCGTCAACAATCCGCTCGCATCCCGCTCCACAAACATCGCCGGCACCCCGCCGCCCATGCTATCCTTCACCGCCGGCAAGGCCCGCGCCACTTCCTGCCCGATCACCACCCCGCCTAGCGCCGGAGACACCACCGCGTCAATCCGCGCATCGGAAAACAGTGCCGCCAGCGCCCGCCCCAACTTCTCCGCAAACCGCGGGTATTGCAGCACCAGCGCGCACTGCACATACGTCCCGCTGTGCCGCCCGCTGGACAACTCAAAGTGCCCATGCCGGATCGCTCCCGCCTTCTCCAATATCCGCAACAACTCTTCTCGTGTCAGCATATTGGCCCCTAACCTCTGGGCAGCTCAAACGTCGAATCGTCTGCAGCCTAGCCGCCTGCACACCTCATTGTCAAGGAAGGAACTCCCTGTGTTAAACTGCACAATTCCGGCTTGCGGCCCGGGTTTCTGGGTCAAAGGCCCCTCGGCACCGTCGGCCGTGAAACAATTTGCGTCCCGCGAACGTTCTACATAGTGATGCACCCCGAATCGCGGGTTATGCGAACCATGTTCCAACTCTATTCGTGAGGATCCTATGAAGACGCCGTTCCGCAGACCGCTGCTCGCCTCCATCTTAGCTGCTGTTTTGGCTGGCTCGCCCGTCGCCACTACCTTTGCTCAGGAGCCTGCCCCCCCTCCCGCGCCGCACTCCGTCGCGCAAGGAGCCGTGCCCATCGCTCTAGGTGTCACCAAGTACGACTATACCCACGCTCCCAAGCCCTTCCCGAACCTTCTCGCGCCTTACGCCAGTCAAAACGTTGCCCCCGGCGTGTTGACCAATTCGCCCCGCCTCGAACAACTCATCCACGACGGTAAGCTCAACCTCAGTCTCCAGGACGCCATCGCCCTTGCTCTTGAAAACAGCATGGACATCGTTGTCTCGCGCTACAACCCCTGGATGGCTGACGTCAGCCTCCTCAAAACGCGCGCTGGCGGTTATAGCTATGGCACTCCCGGAAGCATCTCCTATGGCTCTACCGCCAACCTCCCCAGCCTCCTTTACGACCCCACCATTTCCCAAACCATTTCCGTCTACGATGCCATTACCCCGATCAGCAACCCCTTCATTTCAGGTATAGGTACCACCAGCAGTTCAGCTACCTCCGAAGTGTTTGGTCTGGTAACCCACAGCGCCACTTACAACACCCAGTACCAGCAGAACTTCACTCCCGGTACGTCCTTCACCGTGGCTTGGGACAATACCCGCTCCTCTTCCAACGCCGCAAACTTCTTCAATCCTTACGTGCAATCCTCCGTGCAGGTCACCATTTCGCAGCCTCTTCTGGCCGGCGCTGGCCGCTTCGTCAATCGCCGCAACATCATCATTGCGGAAAATAACCGCAAGATCGCCGACCTCGTTTTCGCCCAGCAAGCCATCACCACCACCACCAATACCATCACCGCCTATTGGGAACTCGCCTACGCTCGCGAATACGTCAAGGTCACGCAGCAAGCCGTCACCGTCGCCGAAAAGCTCTATAGCGACAACAAAAAGCAGCTCGACATCGGCACCATGGCGCCCCTCGACGTTACTCGCGCCGAATCCGAACTCGCCACCGACCAACAGAATCTTATCGTCGCACAGACCACCCAGCTCCAGGACGAGCTCGTTCTCAAGAACTACATCTCTAAGGATCCTCTCGCTTCCAATCTCCTCTCCGTCGAAATTATCCCCACGGATAAGCCCGATTCCCCCGCCTCCATCTCCACCTCCTCCTTCGACGATGCCGTCAAGGAAGCTTTCGCCAAGCGCCCCGATCTTCAGGAGCAGTATTACAACCTCAAGAATGCCGATGTGGACGTCCGCGCCACCAAGAATGCACTTTTGCCGGTGGCTACTCTCTCCGCCTATTACGAATCCCAAGGTCTCGCCGGCAACTCTTTCACTACGGGCGCGCCCAGCGTCATCGCTGGTCAGCAAATCGTCAATGGTAGTGGTGTCGTGGTCCCCGGCCTTTACATTCCAGAAACCGTCGCCCCCATTACCGGCGTCTCCAAGAACGGTTTCGCGACCGAGCAGTCGCAGCTCTTCCACAATGACTTCCCAACTTACGCCGCCCAGCTCACCCTGACCCTTCCCTTGCGCAACCGCGCCGCCCAGGCTGATAACATCCATGCGCAACTCGTCAAACGCCAGTTTGAGGCGCAAACCCAGCAGATCAAGAACAATGCGCTCCTCGATGTTCGCAACACCACCATCGCTGTCGAGCAGGGCCGCGCCCAGGTGGAGGCCGCCAGCAAGGCTCGCGAGCTCCAGCAGCAGACCTTCGACGCCGAGCGTAAAAAATACGAACTCGGCGCCTCCACCGTTTACAACGTCATTCTCACCCAGCGTGACCTCATCACCGCTCAGGGCACCGAGCTCCGCGCCTTGGCCAATCTCTCCGAAGCCAAAGCCAATTACGAGCGCGCTCTCGGCCGCACCCTCGAAGTCAACAGCGTCACCATCGCCGGCGCACAAAAGGGCCTCATCGAGCGCGACACCTTGATCCCCGGCACTCTCAACGGCCAGGTCGTCGGCACCGAGCAGCTCTTCAAGTCTCTCGACCAATCCAGCGCCCACGGCCAGCGCTAACCCGCAGCCGCACCTCTTCTCTTCGTAGGGGTCCAGCACGCTGGACCCCATCTCAACAAGCTCTTACCTGATGTCATTCCGGCTGTCCTTCCTACCCCGCCTTTCGCTTCCGCGTCTCACCCAGATTTGTCATCTCTGAAAGCGCGTTTGTCAATGCGCACCCGTTTGGTGCGGGTCGTACCGAGTCATCTCTTCGCCCTCGTGGGGCATGGAGTTCTTCCCAAGGTGTGTCGCATTCATTCCGCGATCCCGCG